>Ga0209697_10000018_pt1 | contig 228553 bp, 177 predicted proteins | sample AliMusrvi5mmetaG_FD_184115 | JGI IMG/M metagenome (GOLD analysis project Ga0209697, IMG submission 184115) | Freshwater lake bacterial and archeal communities from Alinen Mustajarvi, Finland, to study Microbial Dark Matter (Phase II) - Alinen... | ecosystem: Environmental > Aquatic >... | reverse complement strand
CCGTCATCCTCGCCGACCCGCTCACCGCCCCCATCCCCGATGACCTCGGCCTGTGCTTCGCCCTTGGCCAGCAGCTCACCGCCCTTGCCTCGGCCAACATGACCGTCGAGGACCCGGCCATGACCAAGCAGTTCTGCAAATACTTCAACCGCTTCCCCGATGCCCAGAAGGCCCACTGGTTCAGGACTGCGTCGGAATACCTGCCCACCCTGGTCGGCCTGCCAGAGTACAAGACCTGGGAAGCTACCTTCCGCGTCTTTTAACCCCTGGTATCTGATACCGAAAGACGAAGCCGCCTATCATGCGCTGCCGGGGGGGGTTCGATCCCCCGGATTCCCCGGCAGCCCCTTAACCCTGCAACCCGTCCAATCAATTCAATACCCGTATCACCATGAATCACACCACCACTCCTTCCGCCCCCTCTCCGAAGAAGGCCACCTCCGCCGCCGACCTTTACTCCTTCGACCTCGCCGCCAACTGCACCCTCGTCAAGCTCAGCGCCTCCCAGTTCTCAGGCCGCAAGAAGGACGAAGCCCTCGCCGCCGACGTAGCCCGCGACAACAACGGCGACACCGACGCCTATGAAACCTTCCTCAAGGTCCTGCCCGATGAAACCCGCAAGGCCATCCAGCAGATCGTCACCGAGGCCCGCACCTATTACAAGCTGCACACCACCCCGTGGGACACCGGCTGGGCTCTGGTCAACAACACAATTTATGAGAAGCTCCGCTCCGACTTGGAAGAGTTCGGCATCAAGTTCATGGAAGCCGTCCAGACCGAGGTGCTCGACAAGCGCGACCAACTCGCCGACCTCAGCGACGCCCGGCTCGGCAAGCGTGCCTACCTCTACCCCTTCCCTGAACTGGAGGCGCTGCGAGGCGAGTATGAGTTCAACGTCAAGACCATGCCCATCCCCAACCCGAAGGACCTGCGCCTCAAGCACGTGTCCCCCGACGTGGCCAAGCAGATCGAGGCCGAGACCACCCAGCTCCTCAACGACAAGCTCAAGGGCGCGATGACCACCGTCGTCTCCCGCATCCGCAGCGTCGTGGAGCGGGTCTTCGACACCCTCAACGACGGCGACAAAATCTTCCGCGACTCCATGATCCAGAACGTCAAGGACCTGTGCGCCGTCATCCCCGAACTGAACCTAACCAACGACAGGTTCATCTCCCAGGTCGCCGATGAAATCATGACCACCCTCGGCAACGTCGATTGCAAGAAGGTCCGCGAGGACCCCGAGGAGCGCAAGGCCGTCGCCGTCAAGGCTGGCAGCCTCCTCGACCGCCTCAAGAACGTCAAGCTCGCCGACAACCTCTAACCGTCCGTCCGCCCACCAACCCAATACCCGTACCACCATGGACCCCACCACATTGAAGCCCTACTCGCAACTCGTCGCCGAGGTTGAAGCCCTCGACCTACCTCAGGACCTCAAGGACATCGCCACCGCACGGTTGAAGAACGCCATCACCGACCACTCCGGCCTGAGCAACGAACAGAAGGTTCGCCTGGCCCACGACAAAGTGTTCCGCCTCCACCCCATCGCCCTCGCCGCAGTCGCCGCCCGATGGAAGGTTCGCTTCATCGAGAACACCCCGGACGGCCTGCCCGTGCAAACCATGAGCACTGATGGCCGCTGCCTCAACATCAACCCCGCCTTCGTCGAGGGGCTCACCCTCGGCATGGCCACCTGCATCGTTCTGCATGAGGTCTGCCACGTTGTGCTGAGCCACCACTTCCGCTTCGGCAAGCTGGCCCCCTCAGACCACGAGCTGGCCAATGACGCCGCCGACCTTGAGATCAACTCCCGGTTGCTGTCCGAGTACCTCCGCGTCGCCAGCCCTGTCGAGGTCGGCTTCCTCCTGGAGAACGGGAAATTCCCCCGCCAAGGGTCCTACTCCCACCTGCCCAACGACAAGAGCTTCGAGTGGTACTTCGCCGAACTCCGCAAGCAGCGCGAGCAGGACCGGCAGCAGAGGAAGCAGGACCAACAAGACCGAGGCGAAGGCAGCAGCAAGGGCCAGCGTGGCAAGCCCCAGCCCGGCTTCGCCCCGAGCATGAGCGACGGCCCCGGCGAGGACAACCTCGACCAGATGATGGAAGACATCATCGACCGCGCCGGTCAGGAGGAGGACAAGCCTTCCAAGCCCGGCAAGAGTAAGGGCGAGGATTCCAATACCGGTAGTGGGAGCGATGACGGGGATGACGATGACTCCGACGAAGGCGACGGAGATGAGCCCGGAGAAGGCTCCGAGGGTCGTGGCAAAGGCAACTCATCCGGCGACGACAGCGACGACGGAGATGGGCAAGACGGAGGCCAGGGAGACGGAGGCGGCGAAGGCGACAGCCCCGGCAACATCTTCGGCAAGGTCGAGCCCTACAGCCTGGACGAAGACGAGTCAGAAGAAGGCGAGCGCCACTTCAAGGAGGCAGTCACCGCCGCCATCGTCACCGACAAATCCTGGAGCGACGGCACCGGCTGGCTCGAAACCATGCTGCAAGACACCGTGCTCCCCACCGACCCCGATGCCGAGAAGCTCAACTGGAAGCAAATGCTCCGCGACTTCCTCAGCAAGGTCTGCCCCGAAGGCTACAGCTACACCCGCCCCAGCCGCCGCCACGGACACCGCCGCGATGTCATCCTCCCCGCCCACCGATCCCTCGGCACCGCGAACGGCCTGCTCATCGTCGACACCTCCGGCAGCATGGGTGACGCCGAGTGCAACGCCGCCCTCAACGAACTGGAGGAAATCCTCTCGGAGTACCCACGGGCCACCGTCCGTGTCATCTCCTGCGACAAGCGCGTCATCATGGAGAGCAACAAGGTCTACACCAGGGACGACTTCCCCTTGCTGGAGCCCACCGTCTGGAAGGGCCGAGGCGGCACCGACCTCTCCCCCGCCTTCCTCTACGCCCAGGAGATCGCCGCAGAGATAGACTGGGTCCTATGTCTCACCGACATGGAATGGAAGTACACCGCCGCCCCCAACCCCGGCAAGCCCACCATCTGGCTGAGCACCCGAGGCGACGCCCAACGCTGGAACGAAACCATCCCCTTCGGCACCCACGCCCAGGTCGTCATCTAATCGACGGCCCACAACCGGGGGAGAGTTCAACCCTCTCCCCCGGATTCCCCTGAATCCCCGTATCACACCATACCCAATACACGTACCCATGAACCGCCAAGACATCACCTCCCTACTTTGGGACAGCAACATCCGCATCGACAACCTCATCTGGCTCGCCGCCAACTCGTCCGACATCTGCTCCGAGCTGGAAGAGTTCCTTGAGTTTGACTCCGAAGAAGCTAAGCGCCTGCTCGGCGTGGAGCCTCCAGAATCCACACGAGACTTCGAGGAGTACCTCTCTGACCGCTACAACGAAGGGAAGGTCGGCTACCTCGTGAAGGCCGCCACCCCGTCCAAGGGCGAACACAACACCTACACCTGGGGCCGCTGCAACCTCAAGTGGTTCTACTTCGAGACCTGGGACGAGGCCGCCGTCACCTCCGCACTGAGCGAGTGGGCTGAGAAGGTCCGAGCCTAGTCCGCCCACCACCGGGGGAGAGTTCAACCCTCTCCCCCGGATTCCCCCGAACCAAACGATCCCCGCAATCAACGAACCCCAGTATCACACCGTACCCACACATGAGCCTCAAACTTCCCCCACTGCCGAAAGGCTCCTACCGCATCTGGGCCATCCGCAGCACCCGCCGAGTGAACCCCAACAGCATCAACGGATACGGGGCTACCGGGTATATCACACCCGTCCCTCTCCCTCGGGGCTGGACCCGCACAGACGGCCCCCTCACACAGTGCGTGTTCACCCCGGACGAACCCGGCCCCAACGTCGAGTGGCTCCGCCTGAGCGAAGTCACCATCCCGTCCCTGAACTGGTATCCCGCCGACAGCTAACCCGTGAAAACCCACCACCCCTACGGCGGCTTCGACACCAACGAAGCCGCCGCTGCCTACTACCGCAACCACCCCACTACCCGTACCCCAATGAAGCCCACCCCCATCTCTGATCTGACCTGCGAAGAAGCCCTGCCTATCATACTTGCGCTGATCCCGGCTGACACCAAGATGCCCGCCGACCACGCTGCTCTCGTCAGTCTCGCCAAGAGCCTCTCACAATTCACAGGCCATCGTGAGTACCACTGTGAGCAAGCCCTGGAGGCCTTTCTCACCAAGAAGTTCACCTGCGCCCTCCTGCTCCACCTGACCGAGTTCCTCCCCGCCAGCTTCAACCAGCGCCACGCCGTCCTCACCCCGGTCATGAAGCTGCCCGGCACCCTCTTCCTCTCCCCCGACTTCCGCACGATGCGCGTCACGGTCTCCGGCTCCTACCCCAAGGACGACCAAGGTTGTAGCTGCGTCTCCCGCGAGGACGAATCCAAGTGCCCGCGCCGCACCTACGCCATGGACCGCGACCCGCAGGCCATCGCCCAAGACATCCGCCGCAACGTCACGCCGGAGTTCCACCGCATCGCCGCCGCCGCCGAAGCCTCCCGGCTGTCCCGCGCCGCCTACGCCAACAGCGAGGAGGCCATCACCCAGGAGTTCGCCAAGGCTCTCGGCTGCGACTACACCCCAGGCAAGGAGACCTTGCGCCTCCACACCCAGGCCCACGGCGTCAGCGGCACCGTCCGCGTCTGCACCCCCGACAGCATCTACTTCACCCTCGACGGCATGACTCCCGCGAAAGCCCGGAAGCTCGTTGCTCTCCTCAAGACTCTGGCCCATTAACCCACCGACCGAATACCCGTATATGGAACACCACCACCTTTTCGCCCACACCCCGAACCCCCTCAACAACCAGTGCGTCCACGTTCACCTCGGCCCCCGAAGCTACACCGCGCTGGTGGGCCGAGGGCTCCTGGCGAACCTCGGCACGATGGTGTCGCCCCACACCGGACACCCCAAGCTCCAGGGTGTGAAGGTCGCCGTCGTAACAGACTCGAACGTAGGCAAGCTCTACGCCCACACCGTCATGGAATCCCTGACCGCATTCGGCAAGCAACCCGTGCTGATCGTGGTGCCAGCGGGCGAGAACTCCAAGTCCCTCAGCTACGTCGAGCACATCCTCAACGAGATGGCCAGCGCCGGGCTCGACCGGGGGAGCTTCGTCGTAGCTCTCGGCGGGGGCGTCATTGGTGATCTGGCAGGCTTCGCCGCCTCTGTGTATCAGCGCGGCATCCCCTATGTCCAAGTGCCTACCACCGTGCTGTCCCAGGTCGACAGCTCCGTGGGCGGCAAGACCGGCGTCAACATCAAGGAGGCGAAGAACATGGTCGGCTCCTTCCACCAGCCCGCCCTCGTCATCGCCGACTTAGCCACGCTGGACTCGCTGCCCAAACGGGAATGGAACTCAGGCTTCGCCGAGATCATCAAGCACGCCGCGATCAAGGACCCTTCCCTGTTCGAGGTGATCGAGACCGTGGCACGGGGCGAGCGAGACATGCTGGAGCTGATCCACCGCAACGTCGCGATCAAGGCCGCCCTCGTGGAGGCCGACGAGTTCGAAGAGACCGGCTTGCGAGCCACTCTCAATCTCGGCCACACCCTCGGCCACGCCATTGAAGCCGAAGCTGGTTACGGCAAGCTCCTCCACGGCGAGGCAATATCCATCGGGTTGAACGCCGCGACCTGGCTTTCGTGGCGACGAAACACCCTGTCCCTGTCTGAGCGCAAGCGAGTTCTTGAGGCCCTCACCGCCTTCGACCTCCCCCTCAAGCTGCCGGAAGGTATGACGACGACCGATGTGCTGCGGCGCACCCGCATGGATAAGAAGTACGAGCAAGGCAACGTCCGCTTTGTTCTGCTCAACAAACTGGGCCGCGCCTTCGTCAGCCACGACCTGACCGAGGCAGACCTGATCGAAGCCCTTGTCCACATGAACGACGCATGAGCAACCCCGCAACCTGCCCCCTCTGTTCTCAACCCAACGGCTGCCGGGTCTTCACTGAGACCCGCGCCGAACCGTGCTGGTGCCGCGCCCAGACATTCCCCCCGGAACTGATCGCCCGCGCCCACACCTTTCCCTCCTGCGTTTGCCTCGGCTGCGTCAAAGACAGTGTATCACAACCTGCTAACCCAGCCGCCCTGAAAAAAGAGCGAGATTAAATTTGACGCCCTGACCAAAAGGTCACAGGTATCACATACCCGGCAGCCACCCCTGCCTAACGCCGGGCCATCACCAGCAGGGACCAAAGATAAAGACCACCACGTTACCCGCCAAATGAATACCAATACCCGTATGAAGAAGCTCCCCGCCACCACCCGCGCCACCATCGCCGCCCTCGTCTCCGTCATGCAAAACCCTGCGGGGTTGCGTGCTGCCGGTGGCCCCGTCCAGAAGGCCCTCGAAAACATCTGCGTCGAGGCAGGCATCGACAAGGCCACCCCCCAGAGTCTCATCCCCCTGACCGTCGAGCGTGAAAACTTCGACACGTCCGCCGTCTATGAGACCCAGATTTCCCCCTTGTTGTCGAAGGTCGCCGCCCTCTGCGACGCCCACGGCATCCCGTTCCTCTTCACCGCCCACACCTCACGCCGCGAAGACGGCACCGAAGAGGGCGCTGTCACCTTCGACGTGCTGCACAGCGAGCTGAATGTGCTCAACCCACGCTTTGACCTCCACCTCCTGGAAGGCTTCAACGCCCTCACCAAGGACAAGCTCAGCGACCAGGATCACCTGGACCGGATGCGCCACACCATGGCAGGCATCCACAGCGGGGGGATCGACCTGAGCCCTCTGTTCGGCGGCCCTGCCCGCTGCGCCCAAGACGACTGCGCCGCCGCCCCTGCCGCCCAGGCAGCCGATCCGGCTCCCGAGCCTCAGCCCGTGTTCGGAGCCCACAGCGGCCCGGCAAAGCGCCCCGCCGCCCGCCCGAAGGCCCCGGCTCCCGCCGACATCAAGAGCAACAGCCGCGCCTCCCGGACAGTCCTGGACCGGCAGCTCGTGCAACCCAAGACCAAGGGCCAGCGTCGCCTCGGTCGCAACCGCTAAACGCCGCTCAGGTATCTGATACCGGTATTACGACAACCCAGGGTCGGGGGAGCCAACACTCTCCCGACCCTTTTTGAACCCGACCCGCTTTCCCCACCATGACACCGACACTCACAACGCCCCGCCCCCCGCACAGCAAACTCACCCAGGTCCAGGTCGCCCAGCTTTTCCAGCACTTGGACCGCGACAAAGAAGCCACCCGTGCCACCACCGCGACGGCCCTCGCCGTGACCGCAACCGAGGAACTCGGATTCCAGGTCTCCGCCACCAACATCGCCCACCTGCGCCGGGGCATGGGTCTCAGCCCGAGGCCAGAGAAGAAGGTCGAGCCCTCTCCCGAGCAGTCAGCCATCGGCACCCTCGCACGAGTGCTCCTCGCCATGCAGGCAGAGCTGGGGACCCCGCCCTCAGCCGAACTCCAAGCATTGGCCGCCTAACCCAGGCACGCACTGAACCACGGGCCGGGGAGGAACACGCTTTCTCCCCGGCCCTTTTTTATCCCGACCTCATGAGACCCTGCCCCACAATTTGGCTCACCGGAATGAGCGCAGCCGGAAAGACAACCCTCGCCCGAGTCCTCGCCCACCGCTGCCGACATTGGCGCGGTGACGTGGTAGTCCTCGACGGCGACGAGGTCCGCACTGGCCTCAGCTCCGGCCTCGGATTCAGCATGGAAGGCCGCGAGGAGAACATTCGCCGCATCGCCCACACCGCCAAGCTCATCAACCTCTCCAAGGTCCCGGTCATCGTCGCCGCCATCTCCCCACTCATCTCGCAGCGCACCCTGGCCCGCACCATCATCGGACGCGACCACTTCGTCGAGGTCCACGTCCACGCCCCGCTGGAAGTGCGCCAGAGCCGCGACCCCAAAGGCCTATACAAGAAGGCCGCCGAGAACCCCAGCGAGCAGTTCAAACTCACCGGCCTGGGTGGTGAGTACGAAGAGCCCCTCGACCCCTTCCTCTCCATCTGCGCTGTCGGAGATTGTGAGCACGAACTCAGAATACTCCTGGACCGCTTCCCGATCCGCTGAACCCTTTACCCAATACCCGTACCCCGATGAAGCTCCTCAAAGAAATGTGTGGCACCTGCCCCTTCCGGCCAGGGAGCCCATACGCCAACCTCGCCCCGTCCCTGGCGGCCAGTGCCCTGAGCGAAGCCTCCCGCATCTGCCACTCCACCGGCAGCAACGCCATCCACCACCGCACCAGCAAACCCCCGGCCATCTGCCGGGGTGCCCGCGACGTTCAGCTTGAATCCCTCGCCGCCAGTGGTTTCCTCCCCGCGCCGACCGACGCAGCCTGGGCAGAGAAGTGCCAGGAGATGAACATCGAACCAAACGCCCCGAGGAGGAAAAGAAAGTGAGACTCGAAAAGTACATCGAAGAACGCTGGCCCCGCTACTTCGAGTTTGGAGGCAACCCCGCCTCGGGGCTCGTCGACGTGGCCAGCACCTTGCATGACACAGTGGCCACCGTCACCCCCGCCCACGCCGCCCTCCTGATCGCCGACCGGGATGCAATCCTGGACGCCTTCGTCGCCCTCGCGACCGGCGCAAAGACCCTCGACCAGATCATGGGATACGCCTAGCATCTGACCACTTTGCGCCCACCTAAAACCCCCGACCCTCTCCGCCCCCCTGTAAAATCAGGGCCTCCACTGTAAAATCAGGGCCTCCACTGGCGGAACCGACGGGACTCGAACCCGCAACCTCTGCCGTGACAGGGCAGCGCTCTAACCAATTGAGCTACAGCTCCTTTACCAAGTGTGAGGGCCGCGACAGTAGCTGAAAGTCGGACGCTGGCAACGGGAAATCTGATATTTAAGGAAGATTTTTTGAGGCTGTATGGAGAGGCTCTCCGTTTCACCCGTGACAGCCTTGCTGATCCTCCTTGAGGGGAGCCAAATGGAGTGCCTCGGCGCCGTGTGGAGACGCGAATTCGGCTGCTGGAATCTGACAACGGCGCTGGCTTGGCATGGCGAGCGCGAAGTGCTTTGGAGCGAGAGGGGTTGTCACCAATTTGGGCCGTGGAGGGTTGCCGAGGGACGCATTCTAACATACAACGCCAAGACTCTCTGCAGCTAGGCAGATGGCCAGAAGCTGTCTCTCCCCCCGCCGCAGGCGTCAAGCCGCCCGCCGCCACAAAGCGGTGTCAAGCCACCGCACTCAAGAGTGGCTGCGCCACGTGATATGGCGATGGTCCTTAGCATTAGGCGCGTAAGCGCTCTTGAGTGCGATGGCTTGACATCGCTTTCGCTCGTGGCGGCTTGACGCCGGGGTGGCGGATGATTCACCCACCACGTTGCAACACAGCGACATGCCTGCGGACATTGTTCCATTCCCCCGCCGCAGGCGTCAGCCGAGCGGAGTGAGACAGCCAGCCGGAAGGCTGCCCGAAGGGGGGCGAAGCCAGCAACCCACCGCACTCAAGAGCGTCCCTGCGCCTCTGCGCGCTGCCTCCAGCCATGCCCGATCTCGTCAGGCGGGCCCGGGCCTTCTTACTTCGTCGTCACTTCGACCGTGATGTCATCAATGTAGATCGGCTGCTCGGAAAAGGGTGTGCCCCAGATCGCGGCCTTGCCCTGGCCTTTGATCGTGTCGTCGGCGTGCGTGATGAGAGCCTCGGCAGGCTCGGTGCCGCCGGCGGGCCAGGCCTTGGCGGAAACCAGCCACTTCTTGGCCTCCACTTGCCGGGCTTCCAGCTTCAGCCGGGTCCATGTGTCGGTGGCCCAGGGGAAGGGCGCGGTCTTCACCGTCACGTCGTTCTTGATGAGCTCGATTTCCTTTTTCGCGCAGTTCACGATCAGCCGGTAGCCGGACATGCCGTGGACACTAACACCGAAGCGCGGGTAACTGCGGCCCTTCTTCGAGGCGAACATGCGCGCCTCGATGCTTGCGGTGCCGTTGGAGGAGTCGCCAAGCTGCGCATTGGCGTCGACGATCGGCGAGGGGTCGATCATGATCGCCTTGCTGCCATCCTTTTTGGCGATCTTGATGGTGCCATCGACGACGAATACCTCTTTGGGTGGCACGCCTTCCGCCCACTTTTCGCAATCGAACGTAAAGCGTTTCGTGCTGGCCGCCCCTCCCGTGGTCGCGGGAGCGGCTTCGGGCTTGGGCGCCACTTGCGCCTCATCGGCAGCGAAGGCGGCGCAGGTCAGGACGAGGGCGAGAGAGTGGAGCAGTGGCTTCATGCGCAGGTGGGAACAGACCTATTTCAGGGCTTCTTTCATCAATGCCAGGGCTTCCAGGGCGGAGGCTTCCTCGTGCACGATGGCATACAGGCTGCGCGCGACGGCGGCGGGATTCGAATGCTGCCAGACGTTGCGGCCGATGGCGATGCCGGCGGCTCCGGCCTTCATGGCATCTTCCACCATCTTGAACAAGCCGGCGTCGTCGCCCATGGCGGCCCCGCCGAGCACGATCACTGGCACGAACACCGCGTCCACAATGCTCTTCATGTCATCGGCAGTACCGTTGGTGGGGAAGGCGGTCTTCACCACGTCCGCGCCCATCTCCGCGGCGAGGCGGGCGGCGAAGCGGATGTTGTCGACGGTGTACTTGTCCGCCTGGCCCAGGCCGTAAGGCAGGGTCTCGATGATGGTGGGCACTTCCGAATCGAGGCTGCTGTGAATGAGGTCGGCGCAGGCCTGCGTGATGGCCTCTTCGTTTTCGGAGAAGGGAAACAGCATGTTCATCACGGCGTGCGCGCCGATGAGTTCCGCCGTGTCGATGCCATAGGTGCCGATGCTGCCTGCGCCCGCGCCCTGGGTGCGGGTGTTGTACACGTCGGTGCGCAGGCAGATGCCCTTGCCTTGCAGGAGGTCGCCGGAACGCAGTGCGAGGCCCAGGTTCATGACGTAGCCGTCCACATACGGGTTCACCTGTTCCATCAGTGCGAACGGGTTTTCCAGGCCGGGGGTGGGAATGGCCACGGCGTGATCAATGGGCAGAATGACGGTGCGTCCGTCACGGAAAAAGGCTTCGAGGTTTTCTTCGCGGGTCATAATAATGAAGGCGAACTCACTCGCCGGAACCCGTGCGCAGCGCAAGCCGCAAAGTATAGGACGGGCGGGGGCGATGATTCGCCACGATGCAATGGCGGAAACATGTCCTATACGTGTTGTTCGGTATTTGTGAAATGCGTTTTGAGCGCCATTTGCCGCCCAAACAAAGGCTTCGCCGGGCGTCCAAACGGGTCCTAAACAAGCATGGAGACAGGTTCCGTCCCACGGCGCTCGTGAGGTACGAGCATGTTCAAGTTGTTTTCCTGATAGATTAAGAATGTCTTGAGTGGAATTCCTCGCCAACGCTCTCATTATGATTGATGAGCTAGATGGTGGGGGCCGCCTAAGACTGAGGCATCGCAGCGCGGGGTTGCGTGATCATTCAACTTGCAAGGGCACTGCAAGACAATTTGAAATCAGTTTTGGTGGCTTATTTCAATTTGACCGCGCGTTGGCGAGGGAAAAAATCGCCGCCAGCTCAAGGCGAAGCCGGTATATACGAGCACGAGGCCCGCGAGGCACGCGAAGGCCGCCAAAAGCTGGCCCCACGGTCCGAGAATTTCCCCGGTGTGGGCGTATCGCGAGATCATCCCGGCGCGAATTCTGACGTCCTCGTTTTCCCAGGTTTTGATTTTGATGATGGTTTGGCTGGCTTGATCGACAGAGACATTGCGACTCAAGGTGCGCTGGCCGAGCGCACCCATGCACACCATGATTGTTGCCACGCCCTGCGTATTCGTTGGAGAGCTCGTCAGGATCATCGAGTGCCAGTCGGGACACTGCCGGATGACCGCATTCATGACGCCATTCCAGCCCGGCGATTCATTGCTGGCGAGGCGGAGGGCGGGCGACGGCTTGGGGACGGCAAGCAGATTTTTCCCGGCAAAGTCACGCCACCCTAAGTACACTGGCTTGAACGAAAGCACGAGGCCGCTGGCGGCAAGAATCAACAGCGGCAACATGGACCAGAAGCCCAACGCGTTGTGCCAGTTCCAATCCCGTGCCTTGCCCCGAACATCGAAGCGGATGGCCACTGAACTCCGCAGCGCCTTCCAGCGCCACCGGCGGGGCCACCAGAGCCACAGCCCGGAGAAGACCAGGAAAACGAAGGCAGCGTTTGAGACATCGACCATCCATTTGCCCGTGCCCAGTAAGGCGAGATTCACATGCACGGTGGTGGTGGTGCGAAAGAACGCCCGCAACGACTCAGCTCCGCGCCCCAGCACCTCGCCGTTCCAGGAGTTGAGCAACACCAGCGACCGATCGGCGAAATAGAGCCGCACGGGCATCTGGGAATCCGCCCCCCACTCGACCGCCCCCCAATATATATTCGAAACTTTGCCCGGATTTAGTTTCGCAGCCTTGGCGAGAAGCACGGAAGGGTGAAGGCGCTCGGCAAAGGGAGAAGGCGGCAACGCACGAATGTCGCGTTCGGCCCAGTCGAGGATCTGTTTTTCAAAGGCGAGCAAGCCGCCCGTGACGCACAACGTTAGCACGACGACGCCGACGAGAAGGCCGACGACGAGATGCGCCCAGAAAATGCATTTTCGAATCATCAGGTGCGGTGATCGTATCATAAAAATACTTTCTGAGACACCACAAAGCCCACGGGGGCGCTGATGAGTCGAGGAACTACGGATACGCGGAAGAAAAGAAGTCCTGAGCGGGTAGCCTCCCTGATCTGCACCGGATCGTCGTTCCACACGATGACCCCGAAGCACCCATCGACATCACCTTCACCCACGCTCCACAGGCGGGAGTCCTCGACCCCTCTTCAGACCCAACAAATTCCCAACGTGACCTATAGGACGCATAGGACCTATGCACTGCCCTGGCACCAAAACAGTGCGACCCACCCACCTTGCGGGCAGGAGAGTATACGAGCACGCGGCCCAGCCGTGATTAGAGCATTCGTCGCGCCAGCGCCGAGGCCACATCCACATGGCCTCTGAGCGATCCCTTGGCCGCCGCCAGCGGCGGTGGCGAAGGCTGCGCGGGGCTCAGATGAGCAATCGGGCAATGCTCCTGACGATTGTGGGCGGAGGGAAAGAATTCGAGGAACTCGATCCAGCACCAGCCTTTGTCGGAGTCAACACTGGTCACCCTGGCGCGGCGGGGCGGGGTCTGCTCGTCATTCGGATTTTTGTACACGACTTCCTGGCCCACGGTGGGGTGGAACTCGCTGGCGATGGCCGGGCTCAGGGCCGGTCCCACTGTGGACCACAGCATGAGCCAGGCGAAAAAGCGACGTAAATTGTTAGGCATAACCGGAGGAAGTTGGAGATTTGCGGGGCCGTGCCCCAGGCAGGCAGATCCTTTGCATAAGTTAAGGATGATTGCAACCCCCTTGGCAGCATGGAGCGTGCCGTGGCGTGACAAGTCCGTCACCGCCTTGGGCCGCCAAGCGTTGAAGGGGAGATGGGAATAAACGAAGTTTTGCGGCCTGCGACGACGGCACTGTGGGGACACAGTGCCCTACCTTGCACCGGACGCTGACGACGTGGGATGGTATCCAAGGAACTTGTCTGACAGGACACTAGACCGTGGTTTAAAGCAACTGCGTCAAGTCGGTGGTCTTGGTATTGCCGACCATGACATAGGCGTGGCCGGCATCTTCCCAGGCGACGACCGGATAGCCGGCGGCTCTGGCGATGCTTTTCAGATCCACGTCGCCGGTGTCGTGGATGACCTTGCGGTCCACCACGAAAACGTGCGCTTCCAGGCCGCTGCGGCCCACGCAGATGATGGAGACCTTCTGCCCGCGCCATTCAATGACGCGGCAGGCCACGGGCTTCACCCCGGCAAGGCCTCCGGGGGCCGCAGGATTGCCTATGGGGGAATGGTGGCTGCTCACAAACTTGGCCACCTCCGCCATGCTGCCCACCCCCAGGGTCGGCTTGAAGCCGCCGGCACTCATCTGTGCAAAGGCTGCGCCCACGTCGCTGCGGTACTCGCCCAGCGTGGCCACGGTTGCGAGCTTGGCCGGGGGATGAAGAGTGACGAGGCCAACGATGGCCAGCACGGCAGCCGCCGCTACCCAGGCGACGGGATTGCGCCAGCCGTTGCGGCGGTGCGAGACTCGGGCACCGGCCAGGATCTCCGCTTTCAGCGAAGCCGGCACGGGGATGCTGGCGAGCTTGCCCGCCAGGGCGGCATCCAGCGCCTGTTCCGCGGCAAACCAGCGGGCCAGCTCGTGATCGGTGCTCAAGAGATCGAGGGCAGCGCGCATGTCTGCATTTTCGCTGTCAAGTCCGCCAGGGCGGCAGGCGCTCAGGAGCAGTTGGGCTTCATGCTTGTTCATGGGCGGCTTTGCTCCTTTCGTGGGTGGGGAAGGTGACGACGTTGGCGGGGGTGGGGTTTTCAGAAGAGGTCAGCCAGGATCGAAGCCGGGCTTTGCCACGCGACAGGCGCGACATCACGGTGCCGATCGGTATCTCCAGCATCTCGGCGATTTCCTGATACGAGTGCTGCTGGAGGTAGAACAGGGCGAGCGGAACCCGGTAGGCCTCATCGAGCTGTTGCAAGGCCTCCATGACCGTGGTGCCGTCCATCTGGCTGATGACGGAGGCTTCCAGACCGGGCAACTCATGCTCCACGCTGCCAATCTCCACATGCGGATGGCGGGTGTGGCGGCGCTGGCTGCCGAGGTGCTCCCGGTACAGGGTGGTGAACAGCCAGGTCTTGGCCTTCGACCGGTCGCGCAACTGGTAGCCGCGCTGCGCCCAGCGGTAGAAGGTCTGCTGGGTGAGATCGCAGGCCTCGGCCTCGCGCCCGCTGAGACTGAGCGCGAACCGGTAAAGGTTCTCGTAGTGCAGGGTTACCAGAGACTGGAATTCACTGTCGTTCATGGGCGCGCTTATCAATAAGAGAAGACAGTTGAAGGCTTATTCCCGTGAATGCGGAGTTTTCATCACGTTCTACCTGGAGAGCAAGCGGCATTGTCTTTCGGCACGTCCCCTGCCCCCTTGCTCTCGTAAAAACTCTGAGCTACACGTCGCTGCCCCCACCCCCTTCCTCATGCGCATCGTCCATCTCACCCCCGGCACCGGCACATTTCATTGCGGAAGCTGCCTGCGCGACAATGTCCTGATCAAAGCCCTGCGGGCGCGCCAGCATGACGCGATGATGGTGCCGCTGTACCTGCCGCTGGTCACTGATGGCACCGCCGCCAATCCTGAGCAGGGGGTGCAGGTGGGCGGCATCTCCCTCTTCATCACCCAGAAGATGCCGTGGTTTGCGCACATGCCCGGTTTCGTGCACCGCTTTCTGAACAAGCCGCAGCGCCTGCGCATGGCGGCCAAACGCATGGGCATGACCAGCCCAAAAATGCTGGGCGAAATGACGGTAGGCAGCCTGCTGGGCGAAAAGGGCCGCCAATGGGGCGAATGGAAGAAGCTCATCGACTGGCTCAAAACCGAGCCCAAGACCGATGTCGTATCGCTCTCCAACAGCCTGCTCAGCGGCCTGGCCAAGCCCTTGAGCCAGCTCGGAGTGAAGGTGGTGTGCTCACTGCAAGGCGAGGACTCGTTCCTCGACACCCTGCCCGAGCCCTGGCTGACCCAGGCCTGGGAGGCGATGCGCGACAACGCCCAGTACGTCACCCGTTTCATCGCCCCCAGCCAGTATTATGCCGAGCTGATGCAGAAGCGCCTGGGCGTGGGCCCGGAGAAAATGGCCGTGGTGCCCAACGGCATGGACGTCACCCCCTTCCCTGCCGCCGAGCCAGACCCCAATTTCCCCACCATCGGCTTCTTCGCCCGCATGATTCACGGCAAGGGGCTGACGCTGCTGGTGGACGCCTTCATCGAACTGATGAAGCGCGGCACCCTGCCACGACTCAAGCTGAAGATCGGCGGCGCTGTCACCGCCGTGGATGAAAAGTACGTCGAGGTCCTCAAGAAGAAGCTCAAGGCGGCGAACTGCCTGCAACGCGTGGAGTTCCTCCCCAACCTGACCTTTGACCAGAAGGTGCGCTTCTTTCGCGATCTCACGGTGTTCTCCGTGCCCGCCACCTATGGCGAGGCATTTGGTCTGTACGTCCTCGAGGCCGTGGCCTCCGGCATTCCCGTGGTGCAGCCCCGCCATGGCGCCTTCCCCGAGCTCATCGCCGCCACCAAGGGCGGCGTCCTGTGCAAGCCGGACGACGTGACTTCGCTTGCCGACACCCTGGAAGAATTGCTGCTCGATGACCAAAAGCGCGAGCAGTGCTCGATTCAAGGCATGGCGCATGTGCGCGAGGATTTCACCGCCGCGCGCATGGCCGAACGGTTCGAACGGGTGCTCCATGAGGCGGTGAGCCCGGGCAACCCGGCGACGAAGTAAGCGGACGGCGGGGTTCCTTTCGCCGTTGCTGACGAAGGCGACCCATACGTCCGCCAAGGACGTACTCCCTACGGAAAGATCATCCCCCAGAGCGCCGGCACTGTGGAGATTCTATTGGCTGTACTCCGCCAAAAGCAAATTCCTTGACACTTCCGAACAAATCGCCTCTGCTCACCCCCCCTATGCCCAAGGCCCTTATTATTGCAGAAAAGCCCAGTGTCGCCACCGACCTTGCCCGCGCACTTGCCAAGACGCCGGGCATGACGCCTTTCGCCAAGGAAAAAGACTATTTCGAAAACGACACGCACGTCATTTCCAGCGCCGTGGGCCACCTGCTGGAATTGAAAATGCCGGAGCGCGACGGCAAAAAGCTGGGCTGGGGCTTCACCACGCTGCCCATCGTCCCAGATGAATTTGAGCTGGAGCCGAAGTCCGAAAGCGCCGACCGCTACAAGCTGCTGGTGCGGCTGATGAAACGCAAAGATGTGGACAGCCTCATCAATGCCTGCGACGCCGGCCGCGAGGGCGAGCTGATTTTCCGCTACCTGGTGGAATCCAGCGGCATCAAAAAGCCGGTCAAGCGCATGTGGATGCAGTCCATGACCAATGGCGCGATCCTGGATGCCTTTGCCAAGCTGCGCACGGATGAAGACATGCGCCCGCTGGCCGATGCCGCGAAGTGCCGCAGTGAAAGCGACTGGCTGGTGGGCATCAACGCCACCCGCGCGCTCACCGCGCTGAATTCACGCCACGGCGGCTTCCGCCTCACCCCGGCCGGCCGTGTGCAGACGCCGACGCTGAGCATCCTGGCGACCCGCGAGCGGGAGATCCAGGTGTTCGTGCCGCGCACTTATTTTGAGGTGCATGGCACCTTCGGCATCCAGGCCGGCAATTACAACGGCCGCTGGTTCGACGAGACCTTCAAGAAGGACGAGACCGACGAGCACAAGAGGGCCGAGCGCCTGTGGGCCAAGGCCAAGGCCGATGCCATCGCCGCCCGCTGCGAGGGCAAGCCAGGCGTCATCACCGAAGTCACCCGGCCTACCCGCCAGGTCGCGCCCTTGCTCTATGATTTGACCAGCCTGCAACGCGAGGCCAGCAACCGCTTCGGCTTCAGCGCCCGGCGCACCCTGCAAATCGCCCAGGCCTTGTACGAGAAGTTCAAAGTCCTGACCTATCCCCGTACCGACTCACGCTACCTGCCCGATGACTACCTCGGCACGGTGGTGGATACGATGAAGACTTTTGCCAGCCATAGCGACAGCAAGCACGACGCGCTGCCCTTTGACCTGATCCCGCACGCCGCCACCGCCCTGCGCAACAGCTGGGTGCGGCCCAACAAGCGCGTGTTCGACACCAGCAAGGTCAGCGACCACTTTGCCATCATCCCCACGGGCCAGATCCCGCCGAAGGAATTGCCGGAAGCCGAGCAGAAGCTCTTCGACATGGTCACCCGCCGCTTCATCGCGGTGTTCTTCCCGGCGGCGGAATTTGAAGTCACCACGCGCATCACCCGGGTCGAGATCGACGCCTTCAAGGCCGAGGGCAAGGTGCTCAAGGAAGCCGGCTGGCTCGCCGTGTACGGCAAGAAGGCCGCCGAAGAAGCCGCCGCCGACGGCGAGTCCAACGCCAAGCTGCTGGTGTCCTACAACGGCAGCGAACAGGCGGCGACGCACCGGGTGGAAGTGAACGAGGAAGTCACCCGCCCGCCGGCACGATTCAACGAAGCCACCCTGCTCTCCACCATGGAGACAGCGGGCAAGCTGCTGGAGGACGAAGAGCTTGCGGAAGCCATGAGCGAGCGCGGCCTGGGCACTCCGGCCACGCGCGCCTCCATCATTGAAGGCCTCATCAGCGACCAGTACATCGAACGCAATCAGCGCGATCTGGTGGTCACGCAGAAGGGCTTGAGCCTGATCGACCAGGTCACAAGCCTGGGCATCGACGAGCTCAGCTCGCCCGAACTCACCGGCCAGTGGGAATACCAGTTGCGCCAGATGGAGCAGCGCAAGCTGGACCGCCCCAAGTTCATGCGCGACATCAAGGCCATGGCCACGCAGATCGTGGACAAGGCCAAGGCCCATGCCAAGGCCGAGAAGGAGCGCGTGTATCCCGAGTTCGACGCCACCTGCCCGTTCTGCGGCACGCGCGGCTTCAAGCAGACTGACGAGTTCTACCAGTGCAAAGGCGCGGGCTGCAAGCTGCGCATCCGCAAGGTCATCGCCAGCCGCGTGCTCACCGACGAGGAACTGCGCACGCTCATCGAGAAGCGTTTCATCGGCCCGCTCACCGGATTCCGCAGCAAGAAGGGCGAGGACTTCGAAGCCTCCATCGAGATCAAGGACGACATGAAGAGCAGCTTCGTCTTCGCCAAGGGCGAGGCTGATCCTGATGCTGGTCCCCCGTTCGATTTCGCCACCGGCACGCCCATGTGCCCCTGCCCTGTCTGCGCCAAGAAGAACCGCAAAGGCCAGATCTACGAAACGCCGGACAATTACATCTGCAACATCGCTGCGAAAGACCCCAAGCTTTGCAATGCCAAGCTGCCCAAGGTGCTGTGCAAGAAGGAGATCTCGACCGAGAACGCCCTGCTCTTCTTCACCGCCGGCAAGACCGGCCTGATCGAAGGCATGATCTCCAAGCGTGGCCGCCCGTTCTCCACCTTCCTCAACTGCAAGCCGGGTGAGAAACGGCTTCTCGGCTGGGAGTTCCCTCCCCGGGAAAAGAAGCCGCCAGCAGCGAAGAAGGCCGCGAAAAAGGTGGCGGAAAAAGCTTAGCCCGGCCTGGCTTGCAGGATGTCGGCATGAGTTGGAGTCAAGCCTTCAGGCGACCACCCTGGTGCGTGGCCGTGCATTGATCACTTTCGAAGCTGGCAGTGCTGCATGGCTTGCAACCGCCCAAGGGTGATCGCGTAAACGCTTCACTCCAACTTTGCCTGCCTCGCACGGCTTGAAACAGAGCCCATTGCGAGGACTGAGCGGAAAACTCTCTGGTGCACGACACGCGATATTACCCAAGGTTGGAGTCAAGCCTTCAGGCGATCACCCCGGAGCGTGGCCGTGCCTTGATCACCTTCGAATCTTGGCAGGGGTTCATGATTTGCGGCCGTTCAAGGGTGATCGCGTAAACACTTCACTCCAACTTTGCCTGTCCTGCAGAGGCTTAAAACAGAGCCCATTGCCTTCCCCTCCAAGCGACCAGCTCCATGCGGACACGCGCCCGTTCAGGCGATCACGCCGGGGCGTCGCCAGAGGTGATCCGTGAAAGCCGCAGATTTTTTCCTGAATCAGTGAATGAAACGCCCCCCTCATACGACGAAAGGAGGTGCCCGTAATAATCTGCGGGCACCTCTCAACTATCCACCCATTATGAAAACCAACCGTATCCTCACTGCCGTCGCCACCATTGGCCTTCTCATGACCCCTGCTCTCCAGTTGCGCGCTGAGTCGCGCGCCGGCGAAGCCATCGAGCAACTCGACAGGGCAAAAAGGTCCGAACATCCGATCGAGCACCTTGAGAAAGCGAAGCACGAGCTGGAAATGTCGGACCGCGTCAAGCGCGGCGAGAAATGGGAGGCCCTCATTCAAGTGAACGAAGCCATCGAAGCCGTACGGAAGGGCGAGCATCGCCGCATGGAAGAGCACATCGAACGCGCCATCCACGACATCAAGGAAGGCAAGCGCTAACTAGCCACAGCGCAGCTCATTTTTTTGATGGAAACCGGCAGGCACGCCATGCCTGCCGGTTTTTTTGTGAGCGCACGTCCGCGGGACGTTGGCGTGTACTCATGCCACTTGCGGTAATTCTTGGGTCAATTGCATAGATGCGGAGGAAGGGAGCGTGGACACTCCTGTCCGCAATCGTAAACACAGGCGGCGAAGCCGCGAAGGTCTTCCCTGAAGCTTGCACGATAATGGCGCTGCTCTTTGAGAGGGTGGCGGCTGCGCCGCAGATTTCTTGATTGCGGACAAGAACCGGAACGAAGTGGAGATAGTCTGCCGGAGGCAGCCCAAATGGTGAGCACAGCGAAGCAATGTCCACGCTCCCTTTTTCGGAACACAAGCCGAGCATTCGGTGGCCAGGCGTGTGAATCACCTCAGGTCGCGCGCACGCCATTCGTTCCACGGAACGGGGATTGCTCCTTTACCGGCAGCTGGCTGCACGTTGACTCGCTCGCTCCCGCTCGTCTCGCCCTGCGGGCAGGCTTCGCCTGTCTATCTCGGCCCTTCCTTCGGGCCTCGGTTGTCCAAGGTGCTGCGCACGCCAGCACCACAAGCGCCGCCCAGGGGCGATGGGTCTCACCCCACCACTTCCTTCGTCTTGCTAAGCAACCGCACGCCCTCGATGCGCATGGTCTTGTCCACGGCCTTGCACATGTCGTAGATGGTCAGCGCCGCGATGCTTGCCGCCGTCAGCGCTTCCATCTCCACGCCAGTCTGGGAGATCGTGGTCGCAGAGGCGATGAGGGTGATGCCATCGCTTTCAATTAAAAACTCCACGCCCACCTTGCTCAGCGGCAGGGTGTGGCAGAGGGGAATGAGCAGGGCGGTCTGCTTCGCCGCCTGGATGCCCGCGATGCGCGCCACGGCCAGCACATCGCCCTTCTTGATCTCGTTGTCCTGAATCAGCAGCAGCGTGGCAGGCTCCAGCACAATGCGCGCCTCGGCGGTGGCCACGCGTTTCGACAAGGGCTTGTCCGAGACATCGACCATGCTGGCTTCGCCGCGTTCGTTGGTATGGGAGAGTTGGGGCATGGGGAGAGGCAAGACTGTAAGATTCAAGACTGGAAGATTCAAGATTCAAGATGCGAGATGGGCGGTTCCCTCAGGTCTTGGATCTTCCAGTCTTCTGTCTTCTGTCTTCTCAGTGCGCCTCCAGCCAGTTCGTGCCCACGCCCACCTCCACCAGGATCGGCACCCGCAGGGGCAGCGCGTTTTTCATGCCGTCGATGACCAGCTTGCGCACGCTATCGACTTCGGCGAGCGGCACTTCAAACACGAGTTCATCATGCACCTGCAGCAGCATCTTGGTCTTGTAGCCTCCGGTGCGCAGGGCTGCATCCACGCGCACCATCGCAAGCTTGATCATGTCGGCGGCGGTGCCCTGGATGGGCATGTTCATGGCGATGCGCTCGGCCGCGCCGCGCACGGTGGCGTTGGCGCTGTTGATGTCGCGCAGGTAGCGGCGGCGGCCGGCCAGGGTCTCCACATAGCCTTTGCTCTTCGCGTCTTCGACGGTGCGGTCGAGATAGCTCTTGATGCCTGGGAACTGCGCAAAGTAGCTCTCGATGATCTTCGCGCTCTCGCCGCGGGGGATGCCCAGGCGCTGGCTCAGGCCGAAGGCGCTGATGCCGTATATGATGCCGAAGTTCACCATCTTGGCGGTGCGGCGCATGTCTGGCAGCACGCCCTCCAGCGGCACGCCATAGACCTTGGCGGCGGTGGCCTGGTGAATGTCGTGGCCCTGGACAAAGGCTTCCAGCATGGCGCTGTCCTCGCTGATTGCGGCCATCACGCGCAGCTCTATCTGCGAGTAGTCCGCGCTCATCAGCACGCAGCCGGGCTCGCCGGCGATGAAGGCCTTGCGAATCTCCTTCCCCTGGTCGCTGCGCACCGGGATGTTCTGCAGGTTGGGATTGTTGGAGGCGATGCGCCCGGTGCTGGTCATGAGCTGGTGCAGGGTGGTGTGCACCCGGCCCGTCACAGGCGAAACAGCGGCAGGAAGCGCATCAACATAGGTGCTCTTCAGCTTGGTCACTTCGCGGTAGTTGAGGATGTCCTCGATGATGGGGTGCGTGCCTTGCAGCGATTGCAGCACCTGCTCATTGGTCTGATACTGTCCCGTGGCGGTCTTCTTCGGCTTCTCCGCGAGCTTAAGCTTCTCAAACAGCACCTCGCCCAGCTGCTTGGGACTGCCGATGTTGAACGGCGTCTCGACGTAGCCGTGGATCTTCTTTTGCAGCCCTTCCGCCTGCTTTTCAAGCTGCACGCCAAACTCGCGCAGGGCCTGCACATCAATCTTCACGCCCCAGTGTTCCATGCGCACCAGCACGGGCAGCAAGGGTGATTCGATGTCGTAAAACACCTCGCTCTGGCCCTTCGGCTCAAGCTGCGGCTGGAAGATCTGCGCCAGCTGCCAGGTCACGTCGGCATCCTCTGCCGCATACTCCTTCAGCTTATCCACGTCCACATCCGCCATGCTGGTGGGCACGGTGTCTGTTCCGAACAAGTCGCCTTGTCCCTGAGCGGACTTCTCGCCGATGAGCGCGCTGATGGGCACCGGTGTGTAGGCCAGGTATTGCTCGCTCAGCGTGTCCATGTTGTGACGCTGGTCCGGCTCCAGCAGGGAATGCGCGAGCATGGTGTCGAAGAACGGGCCGGTCACTTCCATCTGATGCTCGAGCAGGACGGCGAGATCGAACTTCAGGTTGTGGCCGATCTTTTCGGCGCTGCCGGCGAAGAGTTCGCGGAACTCCGCAAGCACCGCGGCGGCTTCCTTGGGGTCGCGCGGGAAGGTGACAAAGACACCTTCATGCGGAGCATGCGAGAAGGCGATGCCGACGATGGCCGCCTGCCGGGGATCCAGTGCGGTGGTCTCCAGATCAAAGCAGAAGCGCGGTGCCTGCAAGAGCCCCGCAATCAGCTCCGCACGCTCGGCGGCGGTGCTGACCAGCGCATAGCGATGCTCCACCTCCGCGATGGTCTTGAGCGGGACATGCGGCAACGCCGGCTCTTCCTTCGGCAGCAGTTCGCCCGCCAGATCGCCGCTGGCAGGCACCTTCGTGGTCTCTTTGACGGTGGCAAGCTGCCGTCCCCTGCCCGCCTTGAAATCGTCGCCGAACAGGCGGCGGCCCAGGGCATTGAATTCGAACTCCACCATCAGCGCCTTCAGCGCCTCTTCGTCGTAGGGCTGGCACTTCAAATCATCGAGCGCGATGTCGATGGGCACATCGGTCATGATGGTGACCAGCTTCTTCGACAGCAGCGCCTGCTCGGCAAACTGCCGGACTTTCTCCTGAAGCTTGCCTTTGATCTTGTCCACGCTGGCAATGACGTTTTCGACGCTGCCGTAGGTCTGGATCAGCGTGGTCGCGGTCTTCTCGCCCACGCCGGGGATGCCGGGCACGTTGTCAACGGTGTCGCCCATCAGGCCCTGCACGTCGATCACCTGGTCAATTCGTTCCACGCCCCACCGGGCCAGGACCTCGGGCACGCCAAGAATCTCTGAATCCGCACCGCTGCGCCCCGGTTTGTAGATGCGTACGTGGTCGCTCACGAGCTGGCCAAAATCCTTGTCGGGCGTCACCATCCAGGTGTCCAGGCCCTCTGCCCCGGCGCGCGTGGCCAGCGTGCCGATGATGTCATCCGCCTCATAGCCGTCCTTGATCAGCATGGGAATGCGCATCGCCGCGCACAGGCGCTTGATCTGCGGGATGGCGTTGCCGATGTCCTCCGGCATCTCCTCGCGCTGGGCCTTGTAAGCCGGAAAGATCTCGTGGCGCGGTGTCGGCGCGGAGGTGTCCAGCGCCACGGCCAGGTGCGTGGGCTGCTGGCTTTTGGTGATCTCGAGCAGCGTGTTCGCAAAGCCGTAAAGCGCCGAGGTGTTGACCCCGTCGCTCGTCATGATGGGCGAGCGAATGAAGGCGAAGTGCGCGCGATACAGCAGCGCCATGCCATCGAGAAGAAAGAGACGTCCAGACATGCGCGCACCGTGGCGCGCCTGGGGCGTGGGGCAAGTAATCGTGTTGTCCTCGTGCATTGCAGGTTCCCGTCGTCCTCGTTCTCGTTCTCGTCCTCCTACTCGAACCTGAAGCGTCTCCATCCTCCGGCTTCCTTCCCAGCCCCAGGCGTGGAGTTTCCACCGGGATCGAGAACGAGGATGACCCCGGTCCAAAGTGAGGCTCGAAGCATTCAGGTAGCGTCCCGGCGCAGGATCGGCTATGGACATCACCCTCATGGCCACCGCACCCACCGCCACGCTTCTGATTCACTGCCCGGACCAGGCCGGTCTCGTGCATGTCGTCACCGGTTTCATTTTCAGCTATCAGGGTAACATCCTGCATCTCGACCAGCATGTGGACCCCGAGGCCAACGTCTTCTTCATGCGCGTGGAGTGGTCGCTGGAGGGCTTCGGCCTGCCGAAGGATCTGATCGACGGCGCGTTCAAGCCCCTGGCGGAACAGCGGCGCATGACATGGTCGCTGCACTTCAGCTCCGAGCGCAAGCGCATCGCCTTGTTCGTGACCAAGGAAGGCCACTGCCTGTATGACCTGCTGTCGCGGCACGAAGCCGGTGAGCTGGCCGTGGAAATCCCGCTCATAGTGGCGAATCACGACACCCTGAAACCGGCGGCGGACCGTTTCGGCATCCCCTTTTTCCACCTGCCCGTGACGGCCCAGAACAAGGGGCAAGTGGAGAACGAGCATCTGGCGCTGCTGAAGGACCACGCCATCGACACCGTGGTGCTGGCGCGCTACATGCAGATCATCAGCCCGCGCTTCATCGAGCACTTCGCCAGCCGGATCCTCAACATCCACCACTCCTTCCTGCCCGCCTTCGCCGGCGCCAAGCCCTATCATCAGGCGCATCAGCGCGGCGTGAAGCTGATCGGCGCCACCAGCCACTACGTCACGGCGGAGCTGGACCAGGGCCCCATCATTCACCAGGACGTCATCCGCGTGTCACACAAGGACGAGGTCACCGACCTCGTGCGACTGGGCAAGGACCTGGAAAAAATCGTGCTCTCCAAGGCGCTCTGGCTGCACGCCAACCACAAGGTGCTTGTGTACGCCAACAAGACCGTGGTGTTTGAATAAAATGTCTCCCATCCCCTTTGATTCCGCTTCGCTGCACCCTTCGGGCAACCTGCGGTTGTCTGTCTCACTTCGTTCGGCTCACTCTTTACTCTTCACCCTTCACTCTTTCTTCCAGTGATTCCCATCGCTCCCTCCCAGCTCGTTGAAGCCCTGAACTGGCGCTATGCCACCAAGGTCTTTGATTCAACCAAGGTCATTCCCGCTGAAACCTGGGCCGCTCTGGAACAGACCATGGTGCTCACCCCTTCCTCCTATGGCTTGCAGCCGTGGAAGTTCATCGTCATCCAGGACAAGGCGCTGCGCGAGCAACTGGTGCCGCTCTCGTGGAGACAGCGCCAGGTAGCGGACTGCTCGCATCTGGTGGTCATGACCGTGAAGAAGGAGATGAGCGAGGCCCACGTGGATTCCTTCATCAATCGCATCGCCGAAGTGCGCGGCGGCACGCCCGATGCGCTCCTGGGTTATCGCAACATGATGGTGGGCGACGTCGTCACGGGCGGTCGCGGCCAGCAGGCCACCCTGTGGGCAAAGCATCAGGCCTACATCGCGCTGGGCAGCCTCATGACCAGCGCCGCCCTGCTCGGCATCGACTCCTGCCCCATGGAAGGCTTCATGCCCGAGGAATACGACAAAATTCTCGACCTCGAAAAAGAGGGCCTCACCACCGCCGTCCTTCTGCCCCTGGGCTACCGCGCCGAGACCGACCGCTATGCCGGGCTGCCCAAGGTGCGCTTTGAGACCCAGCATGTGGTGGAGTACCGGTAACTGAGGAAGGGGGTGGACAAAAACATTGGAGGACAAAAAAATGGGGATCCATTTTTTTGTCTCACTGCCATGATGGTATCTTTAACATTACGGCAGATTATGTTTCAGAACCAGCGGATACAGAGCTACTTCCAATCGAGTCACGATTCCTGACAAGCCGGCGGGGGCTCATCTAGACCGTGAGGGAATACGCCATGAGCAGCAGCAAACAGAAGCGCCAGAAGCTCAAGCTCACGCGGGCAGAGAAGAAGGCGGAGTTGGAACGAGCCGAGCGTCTTGCCGCCCTCAGGAAGGCGGAGGTGGAGCTCAACGAGGGGACGATCGTCGCCGCTGACAGGTCAAAGGTCGTATCGCGCAGCACGGTTCCGAAGATTCCAGATTACTACCGGGATACTTGGTTCACCTGCAAGGATTGCGGTGAACAGGAATTATGGACCGCCAGGCAGCAGCAGCGCTGGTATGAGGAGCAGGGCGGCGAGATTGAGGCCATCGCCATTCGATGTCACGCGTGTCGCCAGAAGGAGAAGCTCAGACGTGAAGCCGCCCGCAAGACTCATCTTGAGGGGCTGGCGAGGAAACGCAATGCGACGGCTTAGCCAGCCTTCTGCCCATGGTGCGCTTTGAGACGTAGCATGTGGTGGAATACTAAGTGAGGACGGAAATCGACAAAAAAATTAGAGGACAAAAAAATATGAGCCCCATCTTTTTGTCCGCCAATTTTTTTGTCATCTCTCCGACAAGCCTTCGAACAAGGAGCTGTCCTAAAACCGGGGCAACCGCACTGCGTGTTTGCGAAGCCCCCGCTTAAGGCGTTCCATCGCGGGTCGGAATCACGAATGACTCAGCGGATGCGTTGCTGAGTGCGGGCAAGGTCATGGGTTGGGATGGTCAGTGCTCCCCTGCGGTGCGGCGCTGACTTTTTCAGCCAATGCCTGGTAGGAGGCATTGCCGGCGAGCGTGGCCCAGAAGCCCAGCGCACGCACGGCGAACTTCGTCTCCGCGCCTTTCACGTTGCCGCTGCGCCCGACTTCCTGACCGGCGGTGCGGGTGTTGCCCTGCATGTTGATGATGCCATCGCTGCTGATGCGCGAGACGAGCCATGCGAGGCCCTTGTCGATGCTCCGTTTCAGCGGGGACCGGTCAGCCGTGTCAGCCACGTTCGCGTAGTAGTGTGTGGCGTAAAGCAGGCCGGCAGCCTGGTAGACGCTGTCGTAGCCTCCCTTCTCGGGGTTCACACCATTGGGAAGCTGCGCGCGGATGCCGTCGTGCAGCAGTGACTTCGCCTTCGCGAGCAGTTCCCTGTCGTTCAGCAGAACGCCGCTCTGGCCGAGTGCCGCCGCACAGGCGAACCAGCGGTGCGCGAACTGCTTCTGCACACCATTCCACACAGGCACGGCGACGGAAGGCTTTGCCATCCAGTGTGCAGCCTTTCCCAAAGGCGGTTTCAGCGCTTCGATGCGCGGTTTCCATTTCTCGTGCATGGGGCTGGCCTCTAGCAGCAGCAGCGCATATGCGGCGGCCTCGATAAAAAACGACGCACTGTGGTAAGCGTCGTCGCACTTGAAGCTGCCGTCGGTCTCCATGTGGGCGAAGCCCCACTCGGTCATCTTCAGCCCGCGTTCGACCGCTGCCTCATTGCCGAGCGCGAGGCCCGCGCCGATCGCCTCCGCGCACACGCGCTGATATTCGATGAACCACTTGCCGCTGTGGGTGGTTTCCCATGTGGCATTCATGCCAAACGCGCCGCTCGGTGCCATGCTGAGACCGAAGCCGGGACCGCCCTTGTAAAGCGTGGCCTTGGTAAAATCGCTCGTCTCAAAGGCGAGCGAAGAGCCGGCAGGCGCTGCCGCGGAGCTGTGACCCGCGCAAGCAAGCGTAAAGAGAATCAGAAGCAGGCGATGTGTCTTCATGGTGGGTGAGTTCGTTTGACGGGGAACAGAAACATCCATTATCCGACGGGAAGCAGTACCAACCTAACAGTTTGCAATCCCTTGCAATGAAAAAGTGCGGTGCGGTAAAGCGGAATCGCTTTGGGTCGTCCGAGCCTTCAGTGCCAAGTCCGAACTGTCGCGAAGAGATCACCGAAGCCTCACCCCGAGGATTCCTTCCGGCATCCCTTATGAAACCATGGACATAACGACCGGTATTTTTTGGTGCATCTCGACGACCACCCGTCCGCCGTGGAATACCACGCAAAATCTCAGGGCTGGTTAGCGGAGGTTTTGCCGGAGGGCTTCGTCTTGGCGCTTTTTTCAGTCTTGTCAACGGCGACGGGCTCTTTGTCGTCCAAATCATGGATGGTCCAAGACAGGGTCTTGTAACGGCCAGTGTCGGGATTGACTTCATATTTGCCCTGGAAACCTATCGGCAGATTAGAACCCAGTGTGAATCCTGAAACCGTGATCACCATCCGGCCATCCCTCTTCCAGGAGATGTCTTCATCATAGCGATCCAAAGTCCCCACGTCTTCATCTGGACCCCTCTTTTTTCCGTACTCATCCAGCTTTTGGGCATTGAAGTGACTGATTTTTGACAAAGGCAGCGTCACTTGTGCTACCTGGCCCTGCATGCACTTGAACACTGTTAAGTGTTGGCTCTTACCATAATCATACATCAGTGCGACATAACGGCTGTCGGGCGACCATTTGACTGTGGTGATGGGCCGTAGCGCCCGGGCTTCCAAAGAGGTTACTTCATGTGTCCGGGTCTTGCCCTGCGAGTCAGTTGACTCCAGTGTAAAAGTGAGGTCGAACTTTGTTCGGTCCGCTTTCTCGCCTTTGCTTTCATCCGCATCGTGCTGCACCACCCTGACATTCATTCTTAATTTGTCGTCAGGTGAGCAGAAATACAATTCCGTGGCAACGGCTGCATGATAACTAACGCCGATCAAGCAACCAACAAGGGGCAAGGCATCAAGAAAAGACCGGCGTTTCATGGGTGGGTAAAACAATGCGACAGACAAATCCTGGGCATTAATGCCAGTGCTTTGAGTAAAAAACTTGCCCAGAGAAGGGGGCGAGCACTTTAATGGCGGGCTGGAGTTTGAGGACCTGGAGCGTACCAGGTCCAGGAATGGTGGCAGCTTGGAGAGCCGCCCGAAGCTGTCAATCAATGTCCTGTTGTGCCCCGGCAAAGGGCGTATCCCCACCAGGATTCGCTACGGGACGGGTCGCAGCGTGCCTGGCATGTCCGGCGTCGATGGCAGCCTGTACTTCCGGGTTCATGCGCCGGTAGCGCTCTGCATTCTCGTGGATCTCATGGTTGGTCTGCGGCCAGTTTGTGGCACCCGCCTCCCCACCGGAGCCTTGGTACACAAAATAGCTGAATCGCTTTTTATCTTCCGTGCCTTCAGTGCCAAGTCCGAAGTGTCGAGAAACACTCACCGCAGCCTCGGCCCTGGAATTCTTTCTGGCATCCCCTACAAAGCCATCGATATAACGACCGGTATAGTTGTCCACCACCGTCACATAGTCGCCAGGTTTGCCACTTGAAAAGATCGGCTTGTCGCTCGTGCCTTCGAATGGCACGGCAATGAAAGGAGTCGTTCTGGCAGGGGCATAGTATCCTGGAAGCTCATCTGCCTTGCGCCTGGCTGTTGAAATGGCCTGTGCAGCGTTGGCCGCTGCCGCATTCGCAGGTTTCTGGTTATACGGGTCCGCTGGATCGTGCGGCATTGTCGGGTCCTCCAGTTTCCGCCGTGTCCAGTCGGCGTGGACGGAGGAAGGCGAAATGTAGCCGCCAGGATTTGGGGCACCCTCCTTTTGAAGCACGGGGGCCGAAAACTTGTCGTCCCGTTTGGTCGTCAGGACGCCGACCCAGCCACCTTCACTATCTTTCGCGTTCTTTATAGCATCCCTGCCCGGATGTTCAGGCGGGCCGTAAGCAAAGGGGTCACCATCCCACTCTGTTGCCATGTCTCCAGTGAAACTAGCCAGAGTGTGGGGGAAGTTCTTCTTCACGACCTCACCGAACTCGGGCGAGTCGAGCATCTTCTGGAATGAGTCACCGTCCACACGAGGCATCGCAGGCATGGGCCCGCTCAAAGTCCCCGGGGTGGAGGGGGTGTCGTCCATTCGCGGTGGGCCGAAGACTTGGCCAGGAAGGATCTGTTCCGTATCGGGCGGCGGGGATGATCCGGGCAGCCCCAGAGCAGCCACGGGATCCAAATGAGGCGCGGAGGCGTTGCCCGTACCGGCAGAACCCGAAGGGGGCGGATCGACCGGCACCGTAAAGGCTGGCTGGGCGGGGGCGAATGTGCCGGAGAGTCCATTGCCAGGCGTGTGGACGTTGCCGTCGGCGGTCATCATGCCATCGGGCTCGGGCGGGCTGGAGATATGGACGACACTTGCGGCATTCGTAGCAGCAGCAGCCCGGCGGGAACGCTGGAGCGCGTCGTCATAGTGCGGGCGACCCAGTGCATAGTACTCGCCGGCCCTGGCGGGATTGTAGCCCTTGGCGTCGAGGTTCTGGCACTGCCAGTCCCCGAAGGTCTGGGTGTAGTCGCGGTGTTCACTTCCTGCGCTGCGTACCATGCTTTCGAGCGAGCCGGGGCCGTTTTGCAGCAGGTCGTTCTCGGCGATCTCATGGCTCACCACTTGCTTTGCCAGGGCGTGAAATTTGTGGTCATCCACGTCGGTTTTACCGAAGTTCTGAGCCGCATACTCATCGCGCGCCGGCTCATACGCAGCGGCGATCTTTGGGCCGGGCACGCCGGTTTTCGCACTTAGAAAGGCGATGTTGGCGATTTTCCTTCTAAGCGCATCAGGATCGCTTACTTTGGCGGTCAGCTCGGCCAAGGAAGGCGCGAACTTGTCCACGGTGGCCAGGTCTGTGACCATGGCGCGCATCTTCTCCGTGTGATACTGCCGGAGCAGCCCGGCGGCTTGGACCTGCTGTTCCATGGTCATTGCGGGCATGACGCGTTGCAGGGTGTCCGCTTCGTCGGGCTCAAGGATCATGCCACGCACGAGGGACCGGACGGGGCTCGGCAAAGAGTCGCTCCTGGCTTGCGCATTGAGCGAGGGATGGAGGCTGGCATCATCCGCGCTCGCTGTCTCACCCGGCACAGTCGCTTGAGGACGTTCCTCCGCGTCCACAGTATTGTCCTGCAAGGAAGTAGAGTCGGATGGTGACGCGGGCATCTCAATCCAGGCTGATTAACGCCCGAACCGTCAAGGGGATTTAGTTTGGCGGACAAAAGGTGAAGCCCCCATCTTTTTGTCCGCCAATTTTTTTGTCATCTCTCCGAGAAGGCAGCGGATTCGGACCACCCCTAAAACCGGTGCCACCGCACTGCGTGTTTGCGAAGGCACCTTTCAGCCGTTACATCGCGGTGATCATGGAATCGCTCTACGACGTCGCAATCATTGGTGGGGGCCCCTCCGGCAGCACCGCCGCCACTTTCCTGGCCCGCAAGGGATACAAGGTCATCGTCCTGGAGAGGGAGAAATTTCCACGTTTCCACATCGGCGAATCGCTGCTGCCGCACAGCACCGACGCCTTTGAACGGCTGGGCGTAAGCAAGCAAATGGATGCGATGTTCCTGCCCAAGTACGGGGCGGAAATCTCCACGGTCTGCGGCACCAATGTGGCCCAGATCCTGTTCAAGAACGGCCTCGTGAGCGGAGCGCCCCGCGCCTATCAGGTGACGCGCTCCGACTTCGACAAACTGCTGCTCGACAACTCCGCCTCGAACGGCGCGGAAGTCCGCGAAGAGACGACGGTGGAACAGCTTGAGTTCCTGCCTGACGAGGTGCGCCTCACCGTCAAAACCGGCGGTGCCGCGCAAACCCTGCACGCCCGCTACCTGCTCGATTGCAGCGGCCGCGGCTCTATGGTGGGCCAGTATTTCAAGCTCAAGCGCAACTACGACAACCTGAAAAAATTCTCCGTGTTCGCCCACTACGAGAATGTCGCGCGGGATCCGGGCGTCGAGGGCTCGTTCATCCGCATCATCACCGGCAAGGACCGCTGGTTCTGGATGATCCCGCTCACGCCCACGAAGATGAGCATTGGCTTCGTCATGGACATCGTCACCTTCAAGGCCCTGAGGCAGGGGCCGGAAGCCGCGCTCGATCAGGCGCTGCGTGAGCAGCCGCTCATCGCGAGCCGCATGACCGGCTCCACGCGGGTGACGGAAGTGCATTCCGCCAGCGATTACTCCTATCGCAACACCAGCCTCGTGGGCGAGCGCTGGGTGCTCGCGGGCGATGCCGCCGGCTTCATTGATCCGGTCTTCAGCACCGGGGTCTTCCTCGGTGTGCGTTCCGGTGAAGAGGCTGCTGACGCGCTCGATGAAGCACTGCGCCAGCCCGCCCGCCGCGCCGCCGCCTTTGCAAAGTATGAGCGTGGCGTCAGGCGGGTCATGGGCCTGTACCTGCGTTTTGTGAGCAACTGGTACAAGCCGCAGTTCGCCGAGATCATCACCAATCCGACGGACCGTTTCCAGCTCGTGGCGACGGTGACCACCGTGCTCGCCGGCAACCTGGGCAATAGCTTCCCAATCTGGTGGCGCATGCAGATCTTCTACCTCATCGTCTTCCTGCAACGCTACATCCCGGTCTGCCCGCGCGTGCCGCTGGTGCCGGACCCTGCCTGGAAGCTCCCTGCCCCGGTGGACGTTGCCGTGACGAACTGAGCGTCCATTTTCAACCCAGCAACAAGCTCCCCCCTTCCCTTCTGAAACCCTTCCTCACTCTTGCCGAAGCCCGCACCGCCAGCGGAGCCGCCCTGTCGCTGCACCAGCATGACGGGCAGTTCTATTTGCGCGTCAACGGCCAGCCCCTCATGGGCACCAGCGCCGTGGAATCCGAAAAGGTGCTGGCCGAGCTCGCCTGCGAGCGGCTTCGCGCCAAGACGGCTCCTTGCGTGCTCATCGGCGGCCTGGGCTTTGGCTTCACGCTCAAGCGCGTGCTCGAACTCGTGGGCCCCGAGGCGCGCATTCACGTGGTGGAACTGCTGCCCGAAGTCGTCGCATGGAACCGCGAGTTCCTTGGCGAGGTGAACGGCAAGCTTCTGGATGACCCGCGGGTGCAGATCTTCGTGGACGACGTGTTCCAGGTCCTCGCTCGCTCCACCCCCGACCTGTATGACGCCATCATCATGGATGTGGACAACGGCCCTATCGCCATGGTGCGCGACGCCAACGCCCGCCTGTACAGGGACACCGGTTTCGATGTCATCACCCGTGCCCTGAAGCCCAAAGGGCGCGTTGCCTTCTGGTCCGCCAGCGATGACAAGCCCTTTGCCAAGCGGCTCGCGAAGGCCGGATTCACCGTCAAGACCGTCCCCGCCAAGTCCCACGAAAGAGCCCGGCGGTTTGATCATCTGATTTTTGTCGCCGACCGCGGCTCGTACCCGGGGAAGTGAGGGTTTCACCGTATTGCAGCGGCCGCCGAAGCAGGTTTTAATTGGGCCGCCATGAACACACTATCTCCCACTGAAGTGCTGGAGCAGCAGCAGACTGAAGTGCTGCAACAAATCCACAAGGCCGAGTCCTCGCCGCCCCAAGCCAAGGAGGCAACGCCACCGCCAGAGCGGTTGGTGCAGCCTCTCACCACCGACGAGTGGGTGGCCGAGGCCGGGCATTTAGTGGAACCGCTCACCGCGGAGGATTGGGCCAACGAGTCCGACCCCTCGGCGCAGGACTGACGAAGCTTTTCGTCACGCGACGGCCTACAGTCCTGTCAGACAAGTTCCTTCTAAATTAAGCTGGTAGGGCGGGTTGTCCCTAGCCCGCCGCCTTGGGCCACGAAGCGTTGAAAAGATGGCAATAAACGAAGTTTTGCGGCCCGCGACGACGGCACTGTGGGGCTTGCGCTCCGTAGCCTTGGCGAAGGACGCGACACAGTGCCCTACCTTGCGCTGGGCGCTGACGACGGGGATGTTCTTGAAGGAACTTGTCTGACAGGACACTAGGCCCTTATCACTGATAAAGCCGCTCTTCCTTGGGCAGGTCATCCGGTTTCCATTTGCCGGAGAAGAGCCGCAGGATGTGCCGGGGCCGGTGGCCTTCGATGAGGGTCACTGTTTTGAATTTGATGCGCACCCCGCTGTTGCCGGGACCGGCGGGCACGCTTTTGACTTCGAGGATTTCGCCACGCATACGGTCGCTGCCCTGGTCATAAGTGCGCAAGTTGTCCTCCGCCACGGCCGAGGACAGCGACTCGCCCACCACGAATTCATCCCGGAGCTTGGGATCAAAACCTGCGAACAATGTCACGGTGACGATGCTTTGCGCGTTGTCCACCTCATCCACCCAGCCAGGGAGGCCGTGTTCACGCTGAAACTGGCGGTGCACCTCCAACTGGTGCGCACTGGCGACGTCCCGGCTTTCCGGGTCGATCCAGACATCCGTGCAGCGCCCCGGCCCTTTGAGAGTGCAAACAGTGAGATTGATCAGGACCGACTGCCCGGGTTTAAGATCAGTGAGGGAACCGATGGCGCGGCCTTTCCATACCTGGGTGGAGAGAAAGAGGAGAAATGCCGTGGACTTGGCCTCAGTCGGCTTGCCGGTGGCATCAAGGCCGGTGAGCTTGAGGGTGTTCTTGCCCTGATCGACGGCATCCACCCGCCAGGTGCGCCCCTGGCGGGCAAAGAAGCTGAAGTCATCCTCCAGCCGCAAAGCCTTGGTAAAAGCACCCTTGCCATCCTTGCCGGCCTTCTCTTCGAAGAAGAACTGGCCATGCAAATGGGTGCCCAGGGGAATGTCCTTCAGCTCCGCCGGGGCGCCGTGGAAGCGCAGCGAGCCAAACGACAGCAGAGTAAACGGCGAGGTCTCATCCCAGCGGCTGCGTGGAATGGCATCGGTCCGGTCCAGACGCAGGGCGCCGGTGCGATTGATGTGATCAAGCGCGATCAATTCACCGGCGAACTCTTGCGCCGCGCCTTCCGGCGGGAATTCCCCCGGCTTCAATTGAAACCAGCGCAGCTTGTCATTGCCACCCCCATCGGTGCGATAGGCGGGCGGGTTTGTCACGGGCGCGGGTTGAACGGTGGCGGCGATGACGCCCGAAGTGACGGCAACACAGAGTAGGAGAAAGGGTGATTTCATGGCCGCTGGCGATCCTTCACTGCACCGGCAGTCGTGGCGGTGGAGTGAAGTTTCATGGCAATGCAACGTGAAGCCGGGACCATTTCAAGCATCTCTCCCTCACGAAAGTCACCTCCGGGTCATCAAGCGATTCACTTTGAAGTAAGCCGTGTGTCACTGCGTTTTAGAAGCGCAGGAGTGAGTTCCCCCTCTTTTTTGTAATCATTCTCCAATCTCATGAAAACAAAATTCCTACCCTTGATGCTCGTTCTTGTGGCGAGCCAGTTCACCCGCGCCGCCAACTGGCCCATGTGGCGGGGCGAAAGCGGTGACGGCACCTCTGGGGAGTCCGGCCTGCCGGAGAAGTGGAGCACCACGGACAATGTCGCGTGGAAGGTGCAACTGCCTGAGCGGGGCAACTCGACACCCGTGGTGTGGGGCGACAAAGTCTTCGTCACGCAGGCCATCGAGAACGAAGGCCGGCGCTTGCTGCTATGCTTCGACCGCAAGAGCGGGGCGAAGCAATGGGAAGCCGGCACGACCTACAAGGAACCCGAAACCACCCACCCCACCAATCCCTACTGTTCGGGCTCTCCGGCGACGGACGGCGAGCGCGTGATCGTGTTCTTCGCCTCTTCAGGTGTGTTTTGCTATGACGTGAACGGCAAGGAGCTGTGGAAGCGCACCGATCTGGGCAAGCAGCATCACATCTGGGGCAATGGAACCTCCCCCGTGATCGCCGGCGACCGGGTGTTCCTCAATTTCGGCCCCGGCGAGAACACCGTGCTTTACTGCTTCGACAAAAAGACCGGCAAGACTCTATGGCAGCACAAGGAACCGGGCGGAGCCTCGGGCGAGGGCACCGACAAGAAATGGACCGGCTCCTGGGGCGATCCGCTGCTGCGCAAGGTGGACACACACTACGAGCTTTTCATGGCCTACCCCGGGCACCTATGCGGGTTTGACCCGTTGAACGGCACGGAACTCTGGACCTGCGACGGCCTCACCGCGCTCGTTTACAATTCACCGCTGTTCGCCGATGGCACGGTCATTGCCATGTCCGGTTACGGCGGCTCCGGCCTGGCGGTGAAGGCGGGCGGCACAGGCAATGTGACCGAAAAGAACCGTATCTGGCATCTGCCGAAGGTCGCCCAGCGCATCGGCTCCGGTGTGGTTTATCAAGGTCATCACTACATTCTCACCGACGGCGGCATCGTCGAGTGCCGCGATCTCAAGACCGGTGGATTGATCTACAACGAACGCCTCAAAGGCCCCGGTCCGACAGCCCAAAACTGGTCTTCGCTGGTTCTCAGCGCGGACGGCAAATGCTACGCCGTGAACCAGGGCGGCGATGCCTTCGTGTTCAAGGCCAGCCCCAAGTTCGAACTGCTTGCCACCAATTCGCTGGGAGAGAAAGTCATCGCCTCCATTGCCGTGTCAGACGGGCAGTTGTTCATTCGCGGCCACCAGAACCTGTGGTGCATCGGCAAGAAGTGAGCGCGTAACGAGGCGAGTGTCAGCATTAGTTGGTTACTTTTAAGTGGAGGCAATGAGCTCTGTATCAGGCCGCGCCGGGCAGTCATGGTTAGAGTCAAGCGTTTACGCGATCACCGTTGAACGGCTCCAGGTCACTGGGCCCGACCAGACTCGAATGCGATCCAAGCACGGTCACGCTCCAGGGTGATCGCCTGAAGGCTTGACTCCAACTTTGGGTCACATTGCGCAGGGCAGCAGAGAGTCTTCCACTCAGGTTTGGCAGTGGGCTTTGTTTCAGGCCGTGCCGGGCAGTCATAGTTGGAGTCAAGCGTTTACGCGATCACCGTTGAACGGCTCCAGGTCACTGGGCCCGACCAGACTCGAAAGCGATCCAAGCACGGTCACGCTCCAGGGTGATCACGTGATGTTCACGCCAGCACTGCGGAAACCGGTCCCAGGCTGTCCACGAACTGCTCGGCGTTGACTTCCATCTTCTGCATCATTGTCAGCAGCAAGTTGGTCAGGCGGGCGTTGCCGTCGGCGGGCTTGTGGCACAGCGAGTAATGGGCCGGTGCATCGGTGAGGTTGTACTGGCCGATGCTCGGGAGGTTGTAGTCGATGTGCTGGCCGTGCTTCAGCCCCAGGGCCTTGCCGCCTGCCAGGATGGTGGGCAGATTGGCATTGCCGTGGCTGTGGCCATAGCTCATGCCGCTGCCAAACAGCACCATCGTGCGATCCAGGAGCGAGTCCTCGCCGTCCTTGATGGCCTGGAGCTGGTCCAGGAAATAGGCGAACTGCTGGGTGATGAACGCATCGCTGCGGCTCAGGCGCGCCATCTGCTCGGGATCGCCGTTGTGGTGCGAAAGCTCGTGGCGGGTCTGCGGAATGCCGATCTCCGGGATGGCCAGGCCGTTGCCCTCGCTCCCGCTCATGTACGAGACCACCCGCGTCATGTCCGTGCGCAGGGTGAGCACGATCAGGTCATACATGGTGCGGTAGTACTCGCCGGCCTCGGACCGGGAGACATTGCGCTGCAAATGTTGGGTCGTCTCCGCATCAATCTTTGGCTTGGGGACCGTCAGCCAGGCGTCCAGCCGCTCGGTGCGCACTTCCACTTCGCGCACCGAGTGCAGGTATTCGTCCAGCTTGGTGCGATCATCCCCGCCCAGGTTCCGGCGCAGGGCTTTGGCGTGGTCCAGCACCACATCCAGCACGCTGTGCCGCCGGTTCAAGCGCCGCCGCCGGGCCTCAAGGCCGCCGGCCTCGGCACCAAACAGCCGGTCGAACACCGTGCGCGGGTTGTCCTCCGCTGGCAGCGGCACGCCATCGCGCGACCAGGCTAGGGTGCTGGCGTTGTTCGGCTGGCCCACGCCGGCGGAAATGCTCAGCTCCAGCGAGCCAAAGCGCGTCTTTGGCGAGGTGACTTCCGCCATGACCTGGTCGCAGGACACGGTGTTATGATAGGCCCCGCCTTCCATGCTGATCTTCGCCGCCGTGAGCCAGGTATCGGCGCACACATGCGCCTGGCCGATCCCGCCCGGATGATGCAGGCCGCTGATAGGGGTGATGTTCTGCCGGTGCCGGTCGAGCGGCATCATTGGCTCGCTGAACTGGTAGTCGCGCCCCGCCTTGGTGATCTGCCAGGTGAGCACGTTCACTCCGTTGGGAATGTAGACGAACACGCTGCGGCGCGGCTTCGCAGCGGCTTGCGCGGCCACGGCGCGCAGTGGTCTCATGCAATCCAGCAGCGGCAGCGCCACGGTGACGCCGATGCCACGCAAAACGTGCCGGCGACTGAGCAGCCAGTTCTGGGTGCGGATGTGGCTCATAGGTGGGTCAGGAGCTTACGCTCCCAGGGAAGAGCTTCCTTCAACATCATCTCCCGGCGCTGTTTGCAGCCGGGTTACAGGAAATTAAATATAAAGGTATGTTAACAAATAGCTCACACTCACAATAAATAAAAGCCCCATTGCTGCGGATGGCGAAATCACAAATACTGACCGCAGCACATTATTCAACCCACTTGCTGAATATGATCACCACATCCCGCAGTCGTCCTGGAGCGCCGCAATCCCAGACCAACCTGAAAAGGCAGCCTTGCGCGGACAGCCAGAGCTCCATCGTAAAGTCCCCTCTTCGGATCCTCCACTTGGAAAGTGATCCAAACGAGGCCCCCCTTGTTCGATTGAACCTCGAAGCTGGTGGAATCGCGTGCACCATCACCCGTGTGGAAAGTCAGGAAGACTTCCTTGGTGCGCTGGAACGCGGCGGCATTGATTTGATCCTTGCAGATCGTTCCGGTCCCGGATTTGATGGGATCCTGGCGGCGGAGATCGCGCACACCCGTTGGCCGGACATTCCTGTGATTCTCTTGTCCGACACGCTGGGCGAGGAACTGACAGAAGGTTCGATCAGGAGCGGGGCCACGGATTGCGTCCTGAAGGAATGCCTCGTCCGGCTCGCTCCGGCGGTGCAACGTGCCATGCGGGATGTCAACGAACGGGACCGGCGCCAGCTGCACGAAGCGCAGACGACTGGCGGCCAGGAACCGGATGTGGCAGGCCAGCTCGCCGGCCGTATCATCCATGACTTCAACAACATTCTCACCTTCATCGCGAGCTACAGCGATTTGCTGGCGCTCGTCCCGGGCAGCGAGGAGCAGGTGCGCAAGCACGCCGGGGAAATTCGCAGCGCCTCAGAGCGTGCCGCTGGATTGACCGGCCAATTGCGCACGTTGAGCCGTAACCAAACGCTGCAACCCGGAGCGGTCGATCTCAACGACGTGGCAGAGGAATTGAATCTGATGCTGCGGCGTCTCGTCGACGATAACGCCGAAATAGGATCCCCGGAGCACACGTCGGCTGGTTCAAGGCCGACGCCCGCCATGTCGGAAAGGCGTATCCGGAATTGAACTTGGAACACCTCGTGCAGGCTGTCACAGACACTGGCACGGAAATAGTGTGCGCGGCCATGATGGCGCGCACGTCCGGACCGTTTTTCACCACCACCAAGGCGTTGGTCACGATACCGGTCCGGTACCAGCCACTCGCTGTAGCATTTTCAGGCTCCGATGCGGTGACCTCCGCTACGGCTAGGTCGGAGAACGATGCGTGACAACAAGCTCCGCCTTTCCCGCTGATTTTCGCCATGCTGAGCCAGGCCTCAGCACCTCCATGGGCCCGGCCCATGCCGCCCAAATGAGGCATCCCGCTCCTCGGCGTCATGTTTTGCTGGTGGCGGTAGAGCGGCATCTCCGCCCCCCGACTTGGGGATCACAGCACCATGGATACCTCACCTACGCGGAGAATGGCCGCCATCACCACAATTTGCGATAAATTAGGCAACATTTGCTTAGCATCGTAAATCCATGAAGCTATTGTAATATTAGTGATAGTTTGACCAACATGAACTTAGTCAAACTTCAGCCATTGTTTTCGCGATTGAAACCCAAATCCAAAGCGCCAAGGCCAGTATCCCTCGATAGACAAGGCTCGCCTATGAAATCCCCGCTCTGCATTCTGCACCTGGAGGACGATGCAAACGATGCCGCGCTCGTTCGAATGAGCTTGGAGTCAGCAGGGATCGGGTGCGCGATCACCCATGTGAGAAATGAGCGGGATTTTGTCGCGGCGCTTGAACGCGGCAGCATTGATCTGATCCTTTTGAATTTCACGGGCTTCGGATTTCACGGGGCCTCGGCCGCTGAGATCGCTGGCAGCCGGTGGCCGGACATACCTTTAATTCTCGTATGCGGAATGCTGGACGAAAAAGCATCCGTGGATTCGCTCAAGACCGGCGTGACGGATCATGTCCTTAAGCAACACCTCGCCCGGCTCGCCATGGCGGTGCACCGCGCCATGCGGGATGTGAAAGAGCGTGATCAACGCCGGTGCCTGGAGGAGCAAATCATCGAAGGGCAAAGAATGGAGGTCATCGGCCAGCTCTGCGCCGGGGTGGCCCATGACTTCAACAACATCCTCGCGGTCATCATGGGTTACAGCGATTTGATCATGGACGATCCGGTCCTTGAGGAGCGCTTGCGCAAGTATGTCGGGGAAATCCGCCACGCGTCAGAGCGCGCCGCCGGATTGACCGGGCAATTGCTCATGTTCAGCCGCAAGCAAACGTTGCAGCCAGTGGTGCTTGATCTCAATGCCGTGTCACAGGACCTGCACAAGATGTTGCGGCGGCTCATAGACGAGAACATCGAAATCGTGATCGCTCCAGGAGCAGACATCGGCCGGGTCATGGCCGACGCAGGCCATGTGGGGCAGGTGCTGATGAACCTGGTCATCAATGCCCGTGATGCGATGCCCAATGGCGGCAAGATCACCATCGCCACCAGTAACGTCACTCTCCATGAAGACGACATGCTCGACCGCGTTGACGCCACTGCCGGCGAGTATGTGATGCTCAGCGTCAGAGACACGGGAACCGGCATGACCGAACAGGTCAAGGCGCACTTGTTCGAAGCGCTCTACACGACGAAAGCCAAAGGAAAGGGCACTGGTTTGGGGCTGGCGACCTGCCAGACCATCATCCGGAAGTCCGGCGGTCACATCAGCGTTTCCAGCGAGCTGGGCAAAGGCTCGGAATTCAGGTTCTATTACCCACGAGTCGATCAGCCGCTGGGGGTGGCGACCAGCCCCGATCAGAGCGGTCAGCTGCCGGGCGGGACGGAGACCCTGCTGGTCGTGGAAGATGACGCCCCAGTGAGGCATCTGGCCTGCGGCATACTGGCAGACCTGGGTTACCAGGTGCTGTCGGCCTCGAACGGCCAGGAAGCATTGCACGTGGCGCGTGAGCACAAGGGGCCGGCAATCCGGCTGGCCGTCACCGATGTCATCATGCCACAAATGGGCGGCATGGTAATGGCGGAGTGGTTGAAAGTCACTTACACCGACCTGAAAATCCTCTTCACCTCCGGTTACACGGATGACGCCCTCGCCCGCCACGGGGTGTTCACGGCGGGGGGCGAGTTCCTGCCCAAGCCCTATACGCCAGCGAAGCTTGCCCACAGGGTGCGCAAATTACTCGACCAGAATTAGTGTGGTGATTGACCCTTATCCATGCCTTATCCATGCCTTATCCGTTCCTCTGAACGGCGATCGTGCCGCGGCTCCTCACCGCTCATCCATCCCTGCAAAGGCATGACCCATTGCCAAACAACGCAGCAGCAGAGGCAGAACGGCCCGGCATGAAAATCGAAACGAAAATTCTCGCGACGTTGCTCGGCCTGTCCTTGCTCGTGGCCCTGGCAGGCGGGCTCTCGGTGGACCGGCCATACGCCGCCGCGATAGCCGCAGCCGGCAGCGTCACCATCGCTACGGTGATTGCCTTTTACCTGGGCAGATCAACAGCCGAACCGACTGAGCCAGTTGCGGAGGTCTTCAACCACGTGACGCATAAGCGCCTGCTGGCGGAAGAGGAGGCTCGGCGCAGGGACCATGAGCTTGACGTGCGCGTGGTTGAGCGCACCGCTGAACTGGCAATGGCCAATGAGGCTCTGCAGCGGCGAAAATCCGAGCTGCAGGTGCTGTTCGATCTGGTGCCCGCCATGATTTTGTTCAAGGACACGGAAAACAACATTCTGCGGGTGAACAAGCGCGTGGTGGAAGTCTCGGGCAAACCGGCGGAGGAGATCGAGGGGAAGTCAACTTTCGAATTTCTTCCGCTGGATGCGGCCCGGGTGTATGCGGATGATTTGGAAGTCATGCGCTCGGGGGCGCCCAAACTGGGGATTGTTGATGCCGTTCAATCTCCGGATGGCAGGGAGCTCTGGATTCAAACGGACAAAGTACCCTACCGGGACAACGACGGGAAGGTGATCGGGATCGTCGTCATGGCCCAGGACATCACGGAGCGACGCCGGATCGAGGAGGAACTGAAGGAGGCCAAAATCACCGCCCTCGTGCGCGCAGGTGCCCAACGCTACAGCTTCCTGGCCGACACCGTGCCACTGATCATCTGGACCGCGCGGCCGGATGGCAGCGTCGATTATTACAACAGGGTGTGGTTCAATTACACAGGCCTCACCCTCGAAGAGACGGAAGACTGGGGCTGGAGAGCGGTCGTGCATCCAGAGGACCTCGAGGCCTGCGTCGAACGCTGGACACATTCGTTCAGCACGGGGGAAAACTACGAGATCGAATACCGTTTCAAGCGCGGAGCGGACGGAGCTTACCGGTGGTTTCTTGGACGTGCTTCGGCGCGGCGCAACGAAGAGGGGGAGATTGTGCAGTGGGTCGGCACATGCACCGATATTGAAGACCAAAAACGCGCCCGCTCGCAACTCGAAGAGATGGTTGCCGGGCGCACCCGCGAGCTGCAGCAGAGCAACCACGCGCTTCATACCGAAGTGCTCAACCACAGGCGCTCGGAAGAGGAACTGCGATGGAAGACGGCATTTCTTCAGGCACAGGTGAACTGCTCGATTGACGGCATTCTGGTCGTGGACAAGCAAGGCATGAAGATCCTCCAAAACCAGCGGTTCGTGGACTTGTTCAAAATTCCTCAGGTCATCGCCGAGGACACCGATGACGCGCCTCAGGTTCGATGGGTCACGGACACCGTCAAAAACTCCGAGCACTTCATCAAAAGAGTCCGCCATCTCTACGCTCACCCGGACGAAATCAGCCGCGATGAGATTGAGCTCAACGACGGCACGATTCTAGACCGCTACTCATCCCCCGTGGTGGGCAAAGACCGCAACTATTACGGGCGGATCTGGACGTTCCGCGACATCACCGAGCGCAAGCAATTCGAAGCGCGGTTGTTTCAATCCCAAAAACTGGAGACCGTGGGCAAACTTGCGGGCGGCATCGCGCACGAGTTCAACAGCATCCTCACGGCCCTCATCGGCCAGAATGATCTGCTGCTCGCCGGTCTTCCCGGAGGCAGCCCGCTGGTTAAGAATGCGACCGAGATCAGAAAGGCCGCGGATCGTGCCGCCACCCTGACCCGGCAGCTCCTGGCCTATGGCCGCAAGCAGCACCTGCAACTGGAAACCCTCGATTTGAACCGCGTGGTATCGGGCATGGAAGACGTGCTGCACCATCTCATGGGTGGCGAGGTGGTGGCCCAGATCATTCCCGCCGCAGGGCTGCAGGCGGTGAAGGCGGACGCCGGCCAGATTGAACAGGTCATCATCAACCTCGCCATCAACGCCAGCGACGCCATGCCAGCGGGCGGCAAGTTCACGCTGCAATCCGCGAACGTCTCGTTCGACGGGGAGGGCCTGGGCAGGCATCCGGAATTGAAGCCGGGCGACTATGTCAAGCTGGCGGTTACAGACACTGGAACGGGGATGAGCGCGGAAGTGAAGGCGCGCGCGTTCGAGCCGTTTTTCACCACCAAGGAGGTGGGACGGGGCACCGGGCTGGGGCTTTCCACGTGCTACGGCATCATCAAGCAAAGTGGCGGCCACATCAGCGTCCACAGCCAGCCGGGACAGGGAACCACCTTCAATATTTATCTGCCTCGGGCCGAGCCGGAGCTGAAACCCGCCGCTCCACGTCTTGACTCGCCCGACTTGCCGCGCGGGACTGAAACCATACTGCTTGTCGAGAGCGATCCTGCCTTGCGTGACATGGCTGCGGCCATGCTGCGGCGGCTGGGCTACACCGTCCTGGCCGCAGCTGATGAGATCGAGGCCCTGAGCCTGAAACAACAGCCCGACACCGGACCCATCGCCTTGTTGTTCAGCGATGTAATCATGCCGTATATGAACGGCACCGGGCTGCCTGATCGCATGCTGACCGCGTATCCGCATGCCCGGATTCTCTTCAGCTCCGCCAGCAACGAAAATGCCGCCGTTCCTCAAGGCGGGCCCAATGAACGCGTGGCAATGCTGCAAAAGCCGTTTACGCCGGCCGCGCTGGCCCGCAGAATCCGGGAAGTGCTGGATCAGCCGGATGCTCCACCACAGGGCGCTGTGTAAGCCACGGAGCTTGATTGTGCGCACGAGGATGTGCTGCTGCGGGCAGGGGCGCGCCTGTGGTGGAGACCTGCGAAACACCTTGGATTGCATGTAGCTCGCTGCCGCTTTGGAATACGCAGCTCGCTGCGGGGGCGGAACGAGCCGAGTGCCAGCAGCAAGCTGCCAGGGCCGAAAGCGGCAGCGAGCTGCGCGCATTTGATGATAAGACGTTGCGTTGTTCACTGGCTTTGGCCCAAGGTAAACTTCCTATGCAAGGTGTGGAGGCGCGCGGAGTGCCTTGGACTGCGTGCAGCTTGCTGCCGCTTTGGGATACGCAGTTTGCTGCGGGGGCGGAGGGGAGTTCGCAGTTCAGAGACTGTGGCATCAGCGAGCCGAGTGCCGGCAGCAAGCTGCCAAGGTCGAAAGCGGCAGCAAGCTGCACGCACTCCACGGTGCTTCGCACGCCTCCACACCGAATTACCTGCTCATATCCAACCCGCTAACAACTCTGTTTGGTATCATTGCTTTCTAAACGTGAGCACCGCTGCCGCCGGTTTCGCCTTCAATGTGATGACGAAACCTGCCATCAACTCACGCCCTGTGCGCGTTACCTTGCCTCCGTCGAAATCATTTACCTCATAACGCGCCTCAGGTTCGAGGTCATGGAGCCTGACCGCGAGCGTCTCGTCTTTGGCATCAGCGCGGCGGAAGGCTTGCACCAAACCCTCGCCTAGATCGGTGCGCAGGAATTGCCAGGCAATCCATTTGTCGGGGTCCAGGCTGTAGGGCGTCAGCGGATAGTAGTCGCCGAACATGAGCGGCGCGACCTTGCGACATTCGTCATAGCCGGCCTTCACCGCCGCGCGCGAGGCATCGGATTGCGCCCAGTTGCCGGGAGGGATCACGTCAAAGCCAGGCAGCAGGAAACTGCGCACCGAGTAGGCATCGATGAAGTAAACCCCGGACCCCTGCCAAGGCAGCCATGACGAAAGCCCGTATGTGTGCCCCTGGTTGCCTTCAACCACTCCTTGCATGGTGGAGTGCTGGAAATCACTGCGCAGCAAAGGCACCGCCCGCCTCATAGTCTCCAGATCATTGCGGCGCCCGCCGGAGGCGCAGGAATCGATCCGCAGATTCGGATTGCGACGTCTGAGTTCATCCCAGAACGCCAGATGTCCCTGCACATAAAAATTCTCCGTGATCCCCTGGCGGTCGATCACGTCGTTCCTCCGCCACGCCGTGCCGTGCTTGCCGCCGTTCATGTCTTCGCGATACCAGTCGAGCCCCTGGGACTTGATCATGCCGTCCACATGATTGACCAGCCATTTCAGCGCTTCAGGATTGCCCTCGTTGAGCACCATGCCGGCACTGTTTCCAGGCAGCAGCCATTCGGGATGATTCCTGCCCAGCCATGAATGAGGATCGCCGACACGCTCCGGCTCAAACCACAGAAGGAACTGCATGCCCAGGGCGCGCACCTTGTCGCTGAAGGGCTTGAACCCCTGCGGATACCGCGCTGGGTCAGGCTCCCAGGTGCCGGTGTTAAGCCAGGTCATTTTGTCGGTGTAAGGTCCGGTGCTGCTGGGATACCAGGTCCCCTTGCCTCCCGCATCGCGCCAGCAAACATCCGGCTTGATGCCCGCTTGCAGATAGGCTTCGACCTTGGGCATGGAAGCGAGAGATCCCTCGACCTGGATGGAACTCACAGGCGGCTGCGGCTTGCCATTCACCTTCGGCAAATTGTGCGCCATGTACCACGCACGCCAGATGTTCTGTGCCCGCACGACGTCTGCTCCCTGCCAGAACAACAGGGCGATCAAGGGGGTGCGAATCTCCTCGCCCGGATTCAGGTACAGGTGGGTAAGCTGCTGCCCGGCGGCAATCCTCAGCCCACGCTCACTGTCTCTGGCAAACGACGCTTCCCACTGTCCTGGCCAGCCCACCGCCAAAATGACTCCCCCACCCGGCTTTTGAAGATTGAAGTAGGGCCAGCCGTCCCGGCCGTCGCTCGATTTCCCCGAAACCACCTCGGGTGCAGACGGCGGTGAAAACTTCTTCACGACGCCGGCACCAAGTTTCAACACATAGGGCCGGTAGCTCTCCGCGACGCAGGAATCGCCCCGAATCCCGTGGAGAACGAATTCCCCTCCGCCCTGGCGCTCGAACTGGGCATCCAGGCCCAGGATGTTCTCAAGCAGCGGCGTCTTGTCGGTGCCGGTGTTCTTCAGATGGACGGTCCATTCCACCACCGGAAAATCGGCGTATTCCACGGCGGTGCAGCGCACCTGCAATCCTGTGGCGACATCCGTCCACCGCAGCGTGTGCTCGCGGCGTTGCGGGTCCAGCTCGCGCGTCTCCTGGGTCAGCCTCCACCCGTTGAGCATGTCCGCCGACGGCTTGCCTCCATAGCCAAAGCTGAAGGGCTTGCGCACGTGGTCCGCAGTCAGGTTGTCCTGCACCCAAGCCTTCGCGGTGGCGAGTTCATCTGGGGTCGGTGCGACTGCGCGCACTGACTGCGCAACTCCCAGCACGGCCAGCGTCAGGATGGAGAGAACGACTGTTGGCTTCATAGGTGGTGGTCCGGGCTTTCGTGGCTGGAGGTGGGTTAACGGTCTCGCCGGGCGATTTAGTTCACGCCTTGCTATGCGAGGTTGATCGCCAGCGCAGGAAACGGGGCGCAGCGCGGCAGCGTCACCAAAATTGAACCGGTCGGGAGCGTGAACAGCACTTTGAATTCATTCAGTCTCCAGGCGGTGAATAATTATTCGGCAAATGGGCGCTGCGGGTGGAGTGTTGTTGGAGATGACTCCTGCGGAAGACCAAAGGCAGGACAAGTCTCCTCGGCTCCAGGTGGAGCATGAGGAGCCTCCAGGCACCGCTACGCGCAACTCCAGAATCGCCCTCGCCCAATGACACCGAACCAAGAAACACGCCGCCAATTCGTCAAGACCACGGCCGTGGCCGCCGTGACCGGCTCCTTTGCGACGGCCCGTTCGTTGAGCGCTGCCGAGCCCCCCGCAACCACGCGGGCGAGCAAGGTCATCAAAACCGACGTCCTCGTTTGCGGAGGCGGCTGTGCGGGTATCGCCGCCGCCCTCGCCGCCGCCCGCAATGGTGTTCGCACCTTGCTGGTGGAGCGCGCGGGGTTCTCGGGGGGCATCATCACGTGCGTGGGGTTGCCCTACTTCGACGGACTTATCGCCAAACAGACAGGGCGGTTTGTGGTCGGTGGCATCCCGGTTGAGCTTCTCGTCGCCACGGGCGCTGCCAAGTCAGGCGCGAAGCATATTGACGACTGCCATCCCGATCTCACGACGAAGTATTGGTCGTCGGTGATCATTCCCAACACGGAGGAATTCAAGCTGATTGCAGACCGTCTTCTCAGTGAGCAGCGCGACAATCTCAGTGTGCTTTACCATAGCTTTGTCTGCGACGTGGAGACACGCGACGGGCGAATCACCGCCGTGCTCGTCGCCAACAAAGATGGCCTTGTGCGGATCGAGCCGAAGCAAGTGATCGACTGCACCGGCGACGGCGACATCGCGGCATGGTCAGGCGCGCCCACCGAAAAGACCACACCTTTGATGCCCTTGACCCTCCATTTCCGCATCGGCAATGTGAAAAAGAACAAGGAAATGAACGCCGCCGCCAAACAAGCGATGGTGGAGGCAAACCAGCGTGGCGAGCTTCCCTCTTTTTATGGCCCGGGCCTGATATTCGCCTTCGCTGCGGATGAGGTTTATGTGCATGCAGTGCGGGTCGCAGGCGATGCCAGCGACGCCGCCGACCTGACGCGCGCCGAGATGCAGGGGCGGAGGGACGCATGGACGATGTTCAATGCATGGAAGAAATCGGTACCAGGGTTTGAAGAGAGCTACTTCATCACGAGCGGTCCCTACATCGGCATCCGCGAGAGCCGCCGTATCGTCGGCCAGCATGTGCTTACGGTCGATGACCTCAAGACCAGCCGGCGGTTCGATGATGCCGTGGCCACCGGTTGCTGGTTACTGGACATTCACCCGAACTTTATCACGACCGACAAGCCATTTACTGGCAGCGGATTTCAACCTGAGCCATACGACATTCCATATCGCTCGCTCGTGCCCAAGGGCGTGTCCAACTTGCTCGTCGCCGGACGCTGCCATTCCGCGACCGCCGAAGCTGCCTCGTCTTCTCGTGTCACCGTCACCGCGATGGCCCTCGGACAGGCAGCGGGCACTGCCGCCGCCCTCGCGACCAAGGCCAAAGATGAAGTGGGCTTGCTCCAAGGAACCAAAGTCCGTGAAACGCTAGAGCAGCAGGGTGCCGGCCCATTTACCGATGCCTGATTCACAAACACCCGCCACGCCGCCCATTAGTCGTGTCCCGGTAATCACCCCTCCGAATGTGCCGCGCAGTTCGACGAACCGCTCGACGAAGTGTCCGAAGCCCTCCCGACCTCCAGCGTATAAGACCTGATAACTTCATGACTCCTGCGGAAAACACAAAGCATGACCAGTTTCTTCGGCTCTATGTGGAGCATGAGGAGGCATTGAATGGCTTTGTGCGGGCTCTAGTGCCGACGCGTGATGATGCGCGGGAGGTGATGCAAGAGGTGGCGGTCGTGTTGTGGCGGAAGTTTGAGGAGCTTCCAGAGATTCAGGATTTTCGTCGCTGGGCGTTTGGTGTGGCGAGATTCCAAGCGCTGGCCTTTCTTCGCGACCGGGCGCGGGACCGGCATGTGTTTGGCGATGACGTGCTGGAACTGCTCGCGGCGGACGCTGCGGCGGACGCGGATGTCTTCGAGGCGGAGCGAAATGCTTTGGACGAATGTCTCGGGAAGCTGGACGCCGCGCAACGCACGCTCGTGGATGCCGCCTACGCGCCAGGTGCCCGCATTGATGCGCTCGCCGCCACATCCGGGCGCTCCCCCATGTCGCTTTATAAGGCGCTGCATCGCATCCGGCTAGCCTTGATGGGTTGCACGCAAAGGGTGCTCGCACGGGAGGAACTCACATGAGCCCACATCAGCAAAACCTCGAACTCGCCCGCCATTATGTGGAAGGCATTGCCACGGCGGAGGAAACCCGCGCGCTGGAGAAGGTATTGCGCACCGATGCCGCGTTTCGCCGGCAGTTCCTCCGCTACTCCAATGTTGATGCCGCCCTCGGCAGCGGACGATTGTCCGCCGCGCCTGCGAAAGTCATCAATTATCCCGCACGGTTCTCGTGCCTCCCATGGCGTCCGCTCGCGGCTGCTGCTGTCCTGTTGTTCGCGGGTGCTGCCTGGTTCTTTACACGACCGCAGGTGCAACTGGTGCGCTTGGTCGGGGCTGAGTTTGCGGTGGCATCACTCTCCAGCGGAGAACTCGTCGGGCACTCGATGGACCTCAAATCCGGACTCATCGAGCTGAACTTCCGCAAATCAAATGCGACGGTGGTCATCGAAGCGCCTGCGAAGTTTCGCATCGAAGACGCCAAAACACTGCGCATGGAAAGCGGGCGCGTGACGGCCCATGTGCGCGATGGCAAACAAGGATTGCGCGTGCTGACACCGCATACCGACGTGCTCGATCTAGGCACGCGTTTCGCCGTGGATGTACAGGAGGGACGGCGCTCCGAGGTGCACGTGTTTGAGGGCAAGGTGGAGGCGGGAGCTGCAGGCGTAGTGCACCGTGACTTGCTCACGACAAGCCAGGCGCTCCGCTTCGCCACCGCAACGAAACCGGAGTCACGCGAGGTGCGCACAGGCACCTTTGTGCAACCGGAAGAAATGAAGGCTCTCATGGCGGGAGTGAAAGCCGGGCAGGCAAAGCGTGCGCTCGATGCGGAGGCAAAGCTGAAGCAGGACAAAACACTCATCGGCTGGATCGGTTTTGAGAATCAGCCTGACGGCTCGCACATCGAGCACGGCGGCGAGGTGCAGGGTGCGCGTCGTGTGCAAGGCCGTTTTCCGGGGAGTCACGCGCTGGAGTTTGTGGACAAGGACGATCACGCGAAGCTGAATCTGAACGCGACAACGCGCCAGCTCACCCTCATGACCTGGGTGCGGCTTGACCGGGTTCCGGAAGGCATCAGCTCGCTGTATCACACGGATGGCTGGGACACGCCCGGCCAGGTGCATTGGAGTTTCCTGAACAATGGCCAGATGCGCTTTGGAATGCACAGTGCTCCGGCCGATAGTGAGAACGGCAAGGAGCAATGGCCTGAGTCCGGCGATCCCTTGCTCGGCCAGCTCGGGCGCTGGGTGCATCTCGCGGTCGTCTATGATGCCGACACGCAGCAGGTGAGTTTTTACACGAACGGCAAGTTTGATTCGACCGTGGCAATGAAGGCCGGCCTGCCTGCGGTGCTCGGCCCCGCGCAGATCGGGAATTGGAATCTCAAGAACCGCTTTACCACGCAACACCGCCGCCTCAGCGGCCGCATGGATGAACTGGTCGCTCTCGGTCGCACGCTCTCCGCTTCGGAGATCCATGAATACTATGTGGCCAGCAACCCCTATCAATGAGCCCCCCTTCTCTCGTTCATTTCCTGTTTCATCACATCATGCCTAAACTCACGCTTCTCTCCTTCGCCCTCGTGTTTCCGCTGATCGCTGCCGCACAGGCACCGTCATTTCCCACGCCCTTCAACACTGAGAAAACACCCGGTGGTCCGATGCACGCAGAGGAAGCCGCGCGCACGATGCAACTGCCGGCGGGTTTCAAATGCCAGGTCTTCGCTGCCGAACCTGATGTACGGCAACCCATCGCAATGGCCTGGGATGCGCGCGGGCGCTTGTGGGTCGCGGAGTGCTACACGTATGCCGAACTTCCTGATCGCTGGAACATGTCGCTGCGTGATCGCATTGTGATCTTTGAAGACCCCGATAACAACGGCCACTTCGCCAAGCGCACCGTGTTCTATGACAAGCTGCAGCGCCTCACCAGCATCGCGATTGGTCACGGAGGTGTGTATGCCCTGTGCGCGCCCAACCTGGTCTTCATTCCTGACAAAAACGGCGACGACGTGCCCGATAGCGAGCCCCAGGTGCTGCTTGATGGCTTCAACTTCAAGGCCATCGGCCACAATGTGGTGAACGGACTGCGCTGGGGGCCGGATGGCTGGCTCTACGGACGCCACGGAATCACCGATACGAGCGCCATCGGTGCACCGGGCACGCCGGAAAAGGATCGCACGCGCATGAACTGCGGCATCTGGCGCTATCATCCCACGCGTCACACCTTCGAAGTCGTGCTCAATGGCGGCACCAACTCGTGGGGCATGGATTGGGATGCAAACGGCGAACTCTTCTGGATCAACACCGTCATTGGCCATCTCTTCCATGGCATCCCGGGCGCTTATTATGATCGCATGTTCGGCACGCATCTGAACCCGCATGTCTATGAAACGATCAAGCAGACCGCCGATCACTACCACTTCGACCAAGGCAACGAGAAGTGGGCTGACGTCAAGAAGGGCATGAGCAGCAAGACCAGCGAACTCGGCGGCGGCCATGCGCATGTGGGCTGCGTAATCTACAACGGCGGCACATGGCCGAAGGAATACCAAGGCAGGCTCTTCACTTGCAACCTGCATGGCAACCGCATCAACATGGACACGCTCGAACGTGAAGGCTGCGGCTTCGTCGCACATCACGGCAAGGACTTCATGCAATCGAAGGACAGCTGGTTTCGCGGCATTGACCTCAGCACCGGCCCCGATGGCAACGTGTTCGTCATTGACTGGAGCGATGCAGGTGAATGCCATGACAGCGATGGCGTGCACCGGACGAGTGGCAGGATTTACAAGATCAGTTACGGCGAACCGAAAAAGATGAAGCCGTTTGATTTGTCCAAGATGAGCGACGGCGAGCTGGTGAAGCTCTTGGACAACAAGAATAACTGGTGGGCTCGCATGGCGGCATGTGTCCGCAACGAACGCGGTCAGATGCCCGCTGATCCACCCGCGTGCGACATTGCCGATGCTGACAGAAATGATGGTCTCGTCCGCCTTCACCTCGCGAGCGCCATGCAGCGCCTGCCGCTCGAAGCGCGCTTCCCCATCGCCGCCGCACTCGCCGCGCACGCCGGGGACGCGAACGACCGGCAGCAGCCGCTCATGGTTTGGTATGGCATCGAGCCCTCTGTCGTCGGGCATCCCGATCAAGCAGTCGCGCTCGCGTTGTCATCGAAGATGCCCACGGTGACGAAGCTCATCACGCGACGGCTTGTCGAAGAGATCGAGAAGACACCCGGTCCGGTGGATGAGTTGTTGGCTGCGGCGCTAAAAGACGAGCATGCGTTCGCACGCGAAAACATCGTGTGCGGGATGAGCGAGGCGCTAAAAGGATTCAGCCAGGTGACGAAACCCAGGCATTGGGATGAATTCGCCAAGGTCATCGGCACCCAGCAGAGCGGCCTCGTTCGCGAACTCTCGCTCGTCTTTGGCAGCGGTCGCGCCATCGACGAACTCGTTGCTTTGGTCAAAGACAGCGCCGCCGATCCCAGTGCGCGGCGCAGCGCCTTCGATTCGTTGCTGCGCAATCCGAAGCCGGAGCACTTCGCCATCGCGCGCAGCATGATCAACGACAGTGTTCTCGGCAACGCCGCACGCCTCGGCCTCGCGAAGTTCGCCGATGCCGATGTGCCCAAGGCCTTGCTCGGCCACTGGCCTGACCGCAGCATGGAATGGCGCGCAGCGAATGTCGCCACGTTGTCATCGCGACCCGCGTGGGCGAAGGAACTGCTCGCCGCCATCGAGCAGCACAAGATTGCCCGCGAAGTGATCAGTCCTTTCCAAGCCAGACAGATCCGCAGCCTCGGGGATGCCGCACTGAACGAACAACTCATCAGGGTCTGGGGCGAACTGCACGACACCCCCGAAGCCAAGCAGCAAGAGATGGCCAAGTGGCAGTCGTTGTTGAAGCCGGAAGTCATTGCCCAAGCCGACGCAAGCAAAGGGCGCCTCATCTTCTCCGGCGTCTGCGCCGCATGCCACAAGCTGTATGGCGAAGGCGCGGCCATCGGCCCCGAACTCACCGGCAGCGACCGTCACAATCTCGACTACCTCCTCGGCAACATCATTGATCCCAATGCCGTGGTTCCCGCCGACTATCGAGTGAGCGTGCTGAAACTCAAAGATGGCCGCGTGCTCACGGGAGTCATCCCGGAGCAAACCGACAAACTCGTCACCGTGCAGACCCCGGCGGAACGCATCACGGTGCAGCGCAGCGACATCGCCGAGCAGCAGCAAATGTCGCAATCGCTCATGCCCGAAGGCCTGCTGCAAGCGCTCGGAGAAGACAACGTCAAGCACCTCTTCGCCTACCTGATGAGCAATGGCCAGGTGCCGCTGCCGAAGTAGCGGGCCGGTGAAACGCCATCAAATCACCCATGCAACTCCCCCAAATGACCCGCTCGCGCCTTCTGCTCTCTCAAGTCGCCGTGTGCCTGATGACCTCGCCGCTCGCCTTGGCCGCCGAGCCGGCCGCTTCCAAGGCCCCCTTCCACGTTCTCTATAGCAATGACCTGACCAATATTGTGGGCTGTCCGAGTCCCTACAATCCCAAGGGCTCAGGATTTAAGGAGCCGATGCTGCGAGCCTCGGTCGATGAGACTGCTGGCACGGGAGTCGAGGTCCATATGCTTCAGCCCGGTCTGGGATGGGTGCCCTGGTGGCAGAGCAAGATTCTACCGATGTCGGAGCATCTTCGCTATTTGCAAAGCGTGGGCCGCAAGCCGGACAGTTTTGAAAGCTATGTGGGGAAAGGCGGCGACGTGGTGAAAATTTTCGTCGAGGAATGCCGGGCGAAAGGGCTGGTGCCGTTCATCTCGATGCGTATGAACGACGCGCACCATATCCGGCGGGGCCTCGCCGAAAAGGATGCGGCCAGTCAGGAAAAGGCCATGGCCGAATTCCAATACTTTGTCGATCATCCCGAATACCGCCTTGGGGTCGAGAGTCCCGATCGTTCGTATCAAAACCTGTTCGACTGGGCACACCCCGAGGTGCGGCAATACAAGCTCAGCTTTCTCCAGGAACTTTGCGAGAATTACGACCTGGATGGATTGGAACTCGATTTCATGCGGCACCCGATCTTGTTCAAAAAGCAAACCCCGGTGGAGCAGCGGCGCGCCATCATGACGGATTTCATCAAGCAGACGCGCGTGCTCCTTGACCGAACATCCACTCGCGGCCGGCATCGCTGGCTGTGTGTTCACATTCCGGGTTATGTGAGCGACTATGATGCCCTTGGCATTGATCTTGGAGCTTGGGCAGCCGCTGGGATCGAGATGGTGAATGTCAGCGGTTACTATTTCAATGACCAGCAAATGGAGATCGGAGAGATTCGCCGGCAGCTTCCTCCCAACGTGGCGGTCTATGACGAACTGCACTATGCTTCAGCAGTGCGACGCATCGCAGCGAAGTTCCCGTTCTCGTTACGCCGCAGCACCGACCCAGAGTTCTACACAACAGCTCATCTTGCGTCCGCGCGGGGTGCAGACGGAGTCAGTGCCTTCAACTTCCAATACTATCGGGGGACGACCAACAAGAATGACGTCGCCGGCACGCCGGCGGAACCGCCGTTTCACATCTTCAAGCATCTCGGCGATCGGAATTGGATCGCCCGCCAGCCACAGGAGTATTTCGTCGGCGGGGCATGGGGCAAACTCTACAAGCCTGGCCGGCTCCGGTATTTTGATTCGCCGCTTAAGCAGGGTATGACGGAGGCCGTTGGCCTCGATATGACGCCGCCTGCACACGGGTGGCTGAAGGAAGGCCGGCTGCGGATCCAGGCGGACGACTCACTAAGGAACAGCCATTTTACCGCTTCCATCAATGGCATGGCGCTGAAACCAACGGAAGATGTTTCCGAGCTTTATCCCAACCCCTATGACGTGGCGTTAGGCAAACCCGAAGACTATCGCGCATGGATTGTTTCGCCATCGGTGCTGAAGGATGGAATCAATGACATCGTTATCCGCCTCACCGAAGGCGGCCCGGCACAGATTTTCTTCCTCGATGTGACAATGCCGTAGCAGCCGCTACAAATTGACAATGCACCTTCCTTTTCACGTCTGGCAGCATTACGACAAGCGAACCAGACCAAGATGATTGCAACCACTCGAACCAAAACGCCAAATTTTCTGACGATGATCTGCCGCTCTGCATGGCGGAGCGTGGCACATGGCATCCTGATCGTGGGAACGGCCCTGTCCTCCTCCGGTCTCATCGCTCGCGCTGAACCCTCGGCTCCAGCGGCTCCGGCCCGGCACAGGATCATTTACGCCAGCAGCACCGGCGCGAAGCTCGACAGCGACGTTCACACAGGCGGTGGCCACGACGATACGGCACTTTTGCAAGCCGCTCTCGATCAGGCCATGAACGGCCCTCTCGAACTCATCATGGATGGCGCGGCGCTCATCAGCGGGCTCACCATCCACAGTCATACCACCGTTCGATGCGTGTCATCGTCGTGTGGGTTCTTTCTCAAAAAGCAATCGAACCGCCCGCTCCTCATCAACGCTCACCGGACGGCCGATGCCGGAGCGATCATTGATCAGGACATCAGGCTCCTTGGCGGAACGTACAATGGCAACGGCCTGCCGGATGACCAGGGGGCGGCGGATGGAAATCAGCTCAAATCGACTCGCGAATACAGCTTCACGGTGGCCCTGGGCTTTTACGGCATTGCCGATTTCACCGCCACTGGAATCACCATTTTGCATCCGAGAAACTATGCGCTTCACCTGGCCAACTGGCATCATGTCGTGCTCGAAAACGATCGCGTTGATGTCGGCGTCTCCGAGGGCATCAACTACGATGGCATCCACTTCAATGGCCCCGGCCAGGACGCCTCCATCCGCAATCTCAGCGTTCATTCGTGGGATGACGCCCTCGCCTTCAACGCCGATGATCAAGCCGTCGTGAACGACCCCGCAGGCCCTCACATGGGCGCACCCATCTCTTACGGCGTGCCGTGGATTACCAACGGCCCCATCTCCGACGTAGTCGTCGATGGCTTGTTCCTCGACCACAGCCTCTTCGGTCTGCGCATCCTTTCCACCTCCAGCCGGGTGGATCGCATCACGGTGAGAAACATCCATGGAGACTCACGTGGCTGGGCGGTGACCATCGACAATTTCTTCGACAACTTTCACAGCGGTCCGGGAAACATCGGCGGCATCACCATCGAAAATGTGGACGTCAACCCGCACGACTGGCCGGACGCTTACAAATGGAGCAAGGATCGCGTGAACAAATACCTCAACATCGGTTGTTCCATCGAATCACTGACCTTGAAAAATATTCGCCAAAGCCATCGCACGGACGACCGGCCGGCCATCAATTTCGCCACGCAGGCCCACGTCCAGAGTCTCCAAATAGACGGCCTCCTCATCCGCGATTCCCAGAAGGTTGAAGATGCGCTCCCTCGAATCGCCCTCGTGGGCGACGCAGCAGTGGACCACTTCAGCCTCACAGGCGTCACGTGGCTGCGTTCCACCAGCCTGCCCCCTTCGGGTGCGCTCGTGGAAACCCGAGGTGCAGGCGGCATCGGCGTGCTGCGCATGCAGGGCGTCAGCGCCTCACGCACTGCACATCTGGTGAAACAGACCACCGGCACGCTCGGCAAGATCGTCGCGTCGAATATCGTCGATGCCGACCCAAGCGAGCACGGCGGCACCTTCTACCTCGACAAGGGATCGACAACGCTCACGTTGTCCAACTGGGACGGCCCGGCAAACCGTCAAGTCGTCGGCCCCGGTGCTGCCACGGTCATCCGGCGCGGGGACGCGTTTGCTCCTTGAATACGTCGGCAATGAGAGACTGGTGGCATCATTTGGTGGCACGACGCCCCCTCCTCAAAGCGTTAATGTCACACCGCCATGAACGCCAACCTTACCCGCCGGCCATTCCTCGCCAACAGTGCTCCCGGCCTCGGAGCGGCGACGCTGGCTCTGCTGTGCTATGGAGCCCTCGCCGGCGCTGCCGATCCCCTTCCGCTCGTTGAGGTGGAAGGCCAGCCGCTCGCCGCGAATGCGCAGCGAGTGGTGCAGGCGCTCGATTACCTGGGCGCACCGCTCACCGAATCGATGCGCGCCGATGTACAGGCGGCGGTCGCGGCGCGTGATGCGGGCAAATTGCAGGAACTGCTCGATGCGCAGGTCGTCTGTGTGGTGTCAATCAATCCAGAATCGCGCGTGCGGGCCGAGCGCGGGGCGGCGAAGGCGGTGCTGCAGCAGGCGGGCTACACGCCGCTGCTGGTGAAAGTCATCAACCACAGCACCAGCATGGCGCGATTGAACGCGACCAGTGCGCAGGCAGGGCCGCCGTATGCGGGCGTGGCGAAGGGCACCATGGAGCGCGAGCGGCAGCAGCACCTGCGGGAGAATGAGAACACGGGGGGCGCGGAGCGTTTTCTCGACGTGAGCCTGTTCGCCGCGCCGCCGATGACGGCGAACCTCAGCGGCCTCGAAGTCGAATACGTGATCGCGCTGATCTACAGCAGCGAGGCGGGCAAGCGCGAGGCGACGCTCGCCTTCGACATCGGCCAGGGGACGCAGGATCTCGGTTTCCGCGCGGAGGTGCCGGTGCTCTTCGAGGTGCGACCGGCGGTCGCGGTGAAGCTCGATGTGAAGGACTTCGACGGCAAAACTACCACGGCGCGGCTGACCTTCTCCGACGCGCGCGGCCACGTGTTTCCGCCGCAGGCGCGCCGCCTCGCACCGGATTTCTTTTTTCAAAAGCACATCTACCGCGCGGACGGCGCCACCGTGCTGCTGCCGCCGGGTGAGTTCACCATGGATGCGGCGCGCGGCCCGGAATATCGCACGGTGCGGCGGCCCGTGACAATCCCTGCGGCGAAGGAGGCGACACTCGCTGTCCGGCTGCAACGCTGGGTGAACACCGCCGATTACGGCTACTATAGCGGCGACCATCACATCCATGCCGCAGGCTGCGCGCACTATACTTCGCCGACCGAAGGCATGCAGCCGGAGGACATGTTTGCGCAGGTGAAAGGCGAGGGTCTGAACGTGGGCTGCGTGCTTTCGTGGGGTTACGGATTCGAGCACCAGCGGCCGTTCTTTGGCGCGCAAGTCCATCGTGTCAGCGAGCCGCTGACGCAGATGAAATACGACGTGGAGGTGAGCGGCTTCGGCTCCGCAGCGCTCGGTCACGTGTGCCTGCTTAACTTGCGCGACCTCGTCTATCCCGGAGCCGACGGCATCAAAGGCTGGCCGACGTGGACCACACCCGCGCTGCGCTGGACCAAGCAGCAGGGCGGCTTCACCGGCTATCCGCATTCTGGCAGCGGGATGCAAGTGACCCCCTCGGTGGCGGCAAAGCGGATGCTCGATCAATTTGATGCGAACAAGGACGGCCGCCTGACCCGCGAAGAGACGGCAGACGCGCTGCTGCCCGAGCCGTTCGAGAAGATCGACGCGGATCACGACGGCGGATTGAATGAAGCCGAGCTGGTCGCCAGCCATGACCGCGCCGCCGATCAATTGCCGAACCTCGCGATTCCCGACGCGGGCGGACACGAGATCTTCGTCAGCACGGCCCTCGGCGCGTGCGACTTCATCAGCGCGATGGATACCGCGAGGCTGCTTGAATGGAACTGCTGGTATCACCTCATGAACTGCGGCTTCCCGCTGAAGGCGGCGGGCGAGACGGACTTCCCGTGCATGAGCGGCACACGCGTAGGCCAGGGCCGCACCTATGTGCAGCTCGGCCATGTGGAGCAGATCGATTTCACCCAATGGTGCGAAGGGCTCGCCCATGGCCGCAGCTATGTGAGCGATGGCTACGCTCACGCGCTCGAGTTTGCCGTGGAGGGCAGACCCTCCGGCAACGAAGTGCGGCTGCCGCAGGCCGGTCGTGTGAAGATCCATGCGAAGGTCGCCTTCAGTTCCGAGACACCGCTCGAAATCGCCTATGGCGGAGCGATCCCAGCCGGTGGCGCGCGGCTCATCGGTGACACGGTCAATTATCACGATACCACCGCCGCGCAGCCCTTCGCAGGCGGCAAGCGCAAGGTTGAGCTGATCGTCAACGGCGTGCCCGTGGCCGTGCGCGAAGTACCTGCCGACGATCAGCCGCACGACCTCGAATTCACCGCCGCAATCGAACGCAGCAGTTGGGTCGCGCTGCGGCATTTCCCCCAACTTCATACCAATCCCATCAGCGTCATCGTGGCCGGCCAGCCCATTCGCGCTTCGCGTCAAAGCGCCCGCTGGTGCCTCGGCTGCATCGAGCAACTCTGGCGCATGCGCGAAAAGAACATCGCGCCGGCGGAACGCGACGAAGCGCGGAAAGCCTTCGAGTCGGCAAAGGAGATCTACCGGCGCATTGCAGCGGAGGCACCGGAGGGGAGCTGAGGGTGGGAGACGCAGTCTGGAGTCACTGCCGCGCGATGTTCGCGCGGCCGCCGCGCAGCACGTACTTTTGAAGCTTGCCGGTCGCCGTCTTGGGAAGCTCGGCGATGAAGGTGAAGCCGTGCGGCACTTTGAAGTGGGCGAGGTGGTTGCGGCAAAAGGTCTTCAGTTCGTCCGGAGAGGTTTCAGCGCCAGACTTGAGCACAATGAAGGCCTGCGGTGTTTCACCCCATTTTTCGTGCGGCAGGCCGACCACCGCGACCTCCTGCACGGCAGGGTGGCGCAACAGCGCGCCTTCCACTTCGATGGAGGAGATGTTCTCGCCACCGCTGATGATGATGTCCTTCCAGCGGTCGCGGATTTCGATGTAGCCGTCGGGATGCACCACTGCGGCGTCACCACTGTAGAACCAGCCGTCGCGAATCGCGCGGGCGGTTGCTTCGGGATCTTTGTAATAGCCGGCCATGACGGCATTGCCACGCATGGTGATCTCGCCCAGCGTGCTGCCGTCACCTGGCACTTCGTTGCCTGCGTCATCCACCACGCGCACTTCGGCATTGGCCAGATACTCGACACCTTGCCGCGCTTTGATGCTGGCGCCGGCGCTGGCGTCGAGCTCAGCGTGTTCGGGGCGCGCCTCGCAAATGGTGACAATGGGTGAGACCTCGGTAAGGCCATAGACGTGCGTGATGATCCAGCCAAGCTCGCCTTCGATTCGTTCGATCGTCGCCGCCGCAGGCGGTGCCCCGGCGGTGATCACACGCACTCCGCGCGGCGCAAGGCGGCGCAGTTCCTCGGGCGCATTGGCGATGCCGATGAGAACGGTGGGTGCAGCACAGAGGATGGTGACGCCTTCGCGCACGATGGCGTCAAAGATGGCCGCAGGATCCGCCTTGCGCAGGCACACATGCCTGGCGCCCACGGCAGTCATGGTCCAGACAAAGGTCCAGCCGTTGGCGTGAAACATCGGCAGCACCCAGAGATAGCGGTCGGCGCAGGTCAGGTGCGTGTGCATCAAGTGCCCCATGATGTTCATGGCCGCGTTGCGATGCGTAATCATCACGCCTTTGAGATTCGCAGTGGTGCCGCTCGTGTAGTTCAGCGCGACCATCGCGCTCTCGTCAATCGTTGCCGGTTGGAACGCGGCAGACGCCGCCGCGAGCACGGCCTCATAGTCCAGCCAGCCGAGTTTGGCGCCCTCAAACGCCACGAAGTGACGCACTCCAGGCAACTGGTCGCGAATGCGGTCCACGGCATCAAGATAGTCTGCATGAACGCAGACCACGCACGCGCCGCTGTGATTCAGGATGTAGGCAAAATCATCCGCCGAAAGCCGGAAATTGACCGGCACCACCACCGCGCCGATCTGCGGCACCGCGTAGTAGAATTCGAGATGCGCATGGGTGTTAGGCGCGATGCTGGCGACTCGGTCTCCGGTCTGCACTCCGAATCCTTGCAACGCTGACGACCAGCGGTCGCAACGCTCGAAGAATTCACGATACGTGAAGCGCCGCTCCCCATCAACGACTGCCTCACGGTCAGGATAAAGACGTTGTGCGCGACGGGCAAAATCGAGGGGTGTGAGCGGTGTTTCCATGCGATGGTGCCGAGCATAAGGAATGAGCCCCAACGAAGGCGAGACAAATTCACCGGCGGCTTCGGATGCGAGCACACTGTCCTTGCCTCGCCCCGCTATCGCCGGTTGCTCACATTGACGCCGTAGGTGATGTAGCCATTGCCGCTTTGAGCTTTTCGCAGATCTTGCTTTTCGGCATCCGACCAGCCTGGAACACCGGAGATCCAAGCTCCGGCGCGAACGGGGTCGGCCGTCATCCAGCGGACGGCAATATTCTTGAGTGCAGCGGCCTTCACGCTTGGATCTGGAATCGTGTTCGCCCACTGCAAGGCACCCTGCGGATCAGTGCGCGCAAGAGCGGCGGCAAATCCGGCCACGGCCACATCCCGATCCGAAGAGTCGGGCTGAAGCTTCAGCCACGCGGCCACCGCGCCGGGGTCGGCCTTGCCCCACTGTTCTCCGAGCCGCTCGAGGGTGCCGTCACGACTCGGAGAATCGGGCACGTTGTTAAGCAACTCAATCGCCTGGCTGTACCTGCCTCTTTGAATCTGGCTTTCAGCCAGCGACTGGACCATGTCCTCCTTGGACTTGCCGTCGGGGAGTTTGTCCACCAGGGCTGCTGTTTCCTGGGGTGTGAGGCTGCTGCCGCTGGTGATTTGCCAGCGAATGTTTTGCAGCATTTTATCGTCGCCCGTGCTGCCCAGGTAGGCCATGGCGGCATCAGGATTTTTTTGGAACCAGCTGACCCAGGCGGCTTGCGAGGCCGAGGAGCGGGTGCTGGCATCCTGGATCGTTTGCGCCTCGGTCATCGCAGCCACGGGATCCTTGCTGGCCCAGCCCCGGATGGCATTGGATATCGCCTCTTGCTGGAGTGCGGGGTTGCTTATGCTGCGCGCCCAGCTCAAGGCACCCTTGGGATCTCGTGACGCCCAATCCTCCATCAAGGAGTAAACGGCGGAGGAGCGCGTTTGCTGGTCCGCCAGCGTAAGCGCCAGTGTCGCGGCCTGGAGCGGGTCTTTCTCCCCGGCAGTGGCGATCGCCTGCGCGATGGCCCAGGAAACGGTGGGGAGATCCGGATGCTTGTTCAAATATCCCACGGCCGCGGCAAGATCGACCTTGCCCCATTCTTCGAAAACCTGCTGCAACACACCCGAGCGCTTGCTGCCCATGCCGAGACTCAAAGCCAGCCCCACCGCAGTGTCGGGCTTTGTCTTCGCGATCTCTCCCGCCACGGCGCCGAGATTGCTTTTGTCGGTATCCACCGTGTCAGCCAGCGCCGCCTTCCAGGCACCGGTGGGATTCTTCTTTGCCCAAGCACGATAAAGATTGGCCCGCAGGGAATCGCGATCCGGCGATTTGGGCATCGCGGCCATCAGGGCCAGGGCCGATTGAATTTCCGGCTCGGACAGGGTTTCCAGGTCCTTGCGCGCGGAGGCATCATTGTAATGATCAAGCAGCCCCTTCATGCGCTCGCCGAGAGTGGGTCCTGACTGCGGAGGGCTGTCGTCGGCTTTGGTGACCGCCGCAGCCTTGCCCCAGGCCCCGGGTGGGATCGCCGCCGGTGCGGCGGTCGGATCCGCGGTCGATGATGATGAAACGCGGATGGGCGGCTGCGATGGCCGCAGGCCGTAGCCGCCGGCGACTCCTAGCATCAGACCAAGTCCCAATTGCGAGAAGTTCTTCAACGCCATGCGCAGAAGCCTAACAGTTCCTGTATTTAAGCGTCAAGCATGTTCGTAGCAAAGAGGCTTGCCGCAAGGCTCTGCGTATCGCTTGTCCGAGACTGGTCTGCCGTGGTTCCTCACTTGCACCGCACCAGAACGGCGAGGTGATTGAATGCCAACTGTTCGCAAACCGGAGTTGGGTTAGCGCTTGTGAAATAGATCTGACATGACCAGCGCTTCAATGATCGCGGGCAGATGGTAGTCCGTGGCCTTGCTTTGCTTCGCGAGGTCTTGCAGCGCCGCGCGATCATCCACGCTCATGGCGCGGCGCAGGGCGAAGGTGGCGAGTTTCTCAACGAAGGCGGCGTTGAACTTGTCGAGATCGGCAAGCAGCAGCGTTTTGAGGCCCTCGGCATCGGCGAATTTGCGGCCGTCGATCAACTGGCCGCTGGCATCGACCTTGGGATTGTCCCCTGCCCCGTCCTTCACCGTTTCCTCGGTGCGCCAGCGACCGATGGCGTCATAGTTGTCGAAGGCCAGGCCCAGGGGGTCGATGCGGCGATGGCAGGCGGCGCAGTTGGCATCGCTCTGATGCGCGGCGAGCTTCTGGCGCAGGGTCGCCTTGGGCTGGGTGGCAGGGGTGGATTCGATGGGTTTGACATTGGCCGGGGGCGGCGGCGGCGGCTTGCCGATGATGGACTCCAGCACCCACTTGCCCCGATGCACGGGACGATGCCGCGAGCCGTCGGAGGTGAGGCTCAGGATGGCGGCCTGGGTGAGCAGGCCGCCTCGATGATCTTCCGGGTGCAGGGACACCCGCTGGAAGCGGTCCGCCGAGATGTTGGCAATCCCATAGTGCTCGGCCAGCCGGGCATTGAGCATCGTCCAGTTGGAATCTATGAACTCGCGCAGGGTCAGGTGGTGAGCCAGCACTTCGCTGAAGAAGGCGCAGGATTCCTTTACCATGCTCTTCTGCAAATAGTCGTCGTAGGTGGGATAGAGCTTCTTGTCGGGAGGGAACATGCCGACGCGGTGCAATTGCAGCCACTGGCGCGAGAAAGCACCGGTGAAGCGCTCGATCCTGGGGTCGTGCAGCATCCGCGCCACCTGAGCCTTCAGTACCGCAGGCTGATGCAGCGTGCCATTGGCGGCCACCTCCCGGAGCGCCGCATCCGGCATGGTGCTCCAGAGAAAATAGGACAGGCGCGAGGCCAGTTCCCAGTCATCGATGAGCAAGCGGTTCTCCTTTTCCGAGCCCTCCACCAGGTAGAAGAAATCGTCAGCGCACAGGATCGCCAGCAGGCCCGTCTTCAGCGCCGCCTCAAAGCTCTCGCCGCTGTCCATCTCGCTCTTCACCAGGTTGACAAAGCGGTCGAGTTCCTCCGGTTTGGCCGGCCTGCGGAATGCCTTGTCCACGAAGCGCTGGAAGATCTCGCGGGCCTGCGCCGGATCGTTCTTGTCCTTGGGCAGGTATTCGCGCTGCGCCAGGGTGGGCGTGGCATCCATGAGCGGGCCGGCAAACTCCACCCAGTCCACGATCAGGAACGGTAGGATGGGCCGGCCCTCTTCGTCCGTGATCTTGGTCTGCCAGGGCGGGCGCCCGCCCTTGATGGTGAAGAACGGGTCCCTGCCGTTGCGGCCCGCGCGCGGCAGGTTTGACGGGCCGGGGGCCTCGTTGGTCATGCGCAGCGGGTGATTGCCAGCAGGCAGGTGGACGCGGGCCTCCAGGGTGACCGGCTGATCCTCGGTGGTGACGACGTCCTGCTCCATGAGGATGCGGTCCAGATCCACCACATAGATGGAAACATGCGGCGCACGACCGTTCACCGGTTTCATGCCGCTCAACTTGACCCGCACCTTGTACTCACCCGTCACCGGTATATTGAGCTGCCGCACCGCGCCAGGCTGCCCCTGGAACGTGCTGCCCGGCCACACATCCAGGCGCACCTTGTCCAGCAACCCCTGTTCTTTTAACCGGACGCGGTCGGGGCCGGCACGGATATCGATGGGATCCCAATGCAAATCGAGGGGTTTGGACGCGGCAAGGGGCAGGGCTTCCGCCAGCGCGCCTTCCGCGGCCGCGAAGTACTTTTCCACATGCGCGGGCGACAGCGACAGCACGGCGCCGATGCGCTCAAATCCCTGCCAGTTCGGGTCTTCCGGCAGGCCGGTGGGATCGGTGGCATCGTAGTGCACCCCCAGCAGGTCATGGACGGTGTTGGCGTACTCCTCGCGGCTGAGCTTGTAGAAGGTGACGGGTTCGCGCTTTGCCAGCCGGGCAGACTCGCCTTCTTTGAGCCTGCCCGCCAGCCATTCCACCACCTTCGCCGCCGTCGCGGTTTTCGGCTGCGGCTCGTCATCGGGCGGCATCTGCCCGGAGCTGATGCGGTCCATCACATCAGCCCAGTGCATGGCGGAGGCGCCGAGGGTGAAATCGCGCGACAGGGTGTCCAGCCGGAGTTCGCCCTTGTGCTTCTTCGCGCCATGGCAGCGGTCGCAGTGATCGGCCAGAAAGGGTTTGATCTCGCGGTCGAAATCCGGCGGCGAGGCAGCCCGGCTGCTGGCACCCACGAGAATGCCTGCGAGCACAAGACAGGCAGATGGAAGCGTGCGGGACATCATGAGCACAGGTCAGGAAGGTACAGTGCGGCATCAGCTTTCTTGCAAGCGAACGAACGGTGGGCGGGATGATTACGCCGCATGGAGCGATGGGACCTATGGGACTCATACGACCTATGGTGATCATCTGCGGGCATGACGGCGAGGGGAGTCCCCCGCCCTTCCGCGTGAATTTTCCGCCACCGTGTTCCACCGCTTGCGCCCGCCCCGCTCCGCGTTTAAGAGCGAACCGTTTGATCTGATTTTTTTGACTATTGATGAGAGCAATTCTGGCACTGGAAGACGGACGATACTTTGAAGGAGAAGCCTTTGGCGCCCATGGCACGGCCACGGGCGAGGCCTGCTTTAACACCTCCATGACGGGCTACCAGGAGGTGCTCACGGACCCCTCGTACCGCGGCCAGATCGTGGCGATGACCGCGCCGCAGATCGGCAATTACGGCATCAATGAGCAGGACAACGAAAGCAGCCAGCCGCATGTGCGCGGGTTCGTGATCGAAGAGCTCAGCCCCGTGGTGAGCAATTGGCGCTCCGAGATGGACCTCGACACGTACTTGAAGCAATGGAACATCCCCGGCATCCAGGGCATCGACACCCGGGCGCTGACCAAGCACCTGCGCACCCGTGGCGCGATGCGCTCGGTCATCACCACCCAGGCCGCCTCTGTGGAGGAAGCCGTGCGCATGGCCGCCGAAAGCCCGCCCATGGAGGGCTCTGATTTCGTCAAGGAGGTGACCACCCCGGTGAATTACCGCTGGGACCCCGAAGGCACCCTGAGCGGCGACTGGGACATCCCCAGCCCCAGCCAGCAGCGTGAAGGCGACCCCAAGAAGGGCTGCCAGCACCCGCTCAACCCCGCCCGGCACCGCATTGTGGCCTATGACTTCGGCATCAAGTACAACATGCTGCGCCGCTTGCGCCAGTATGGTTTTGAAGTCGATGTCGTCTCCGCCACCACCAGCGCCAAAGACGTGCTGGCGATGAATCCGGACGGCGTTTTCCTCTCCAACGGCCCCGGCGATCCGGCGGCGCTGGATTACATTCACCGCGAAATCAGGGAACTGGTGGGCAAAAAGCCCATCTTCGCCATCTGCCTGGGCCACCAGATCCTGGGCCACGCCTTTGGCGGGCGCACTTTCAAGCTCAAGTTCGGCCATCGCGGCGGCAACCAGCCCGTGAAGGATCTGCGCAGCGGCACCGTGGCCATGACCGCTCAGAACCACGGATTCAGCATCGACCCCTCCAGCCTGCCCGGCAATGTCGCGGTGACCCATATCAATTTGAACGACGGCACCGTCGAAGGCATCCGCCACCTCGAGCACCCCGTATTCAGCGTGCAGTACCACCCCGAGGCCGCACCCGGCCCCCACGACGCCAAGTATTTCTTTGCCGAGTTTGCCAAACTGATTGAAGAAACCCGCTGAACCCGATAGAACAGCCGCAAGCACTTATTCACACTATGGCCAGGATCACACTTCAGACTCCCGATGGAAACGCCTTCGAGGCCGAACTCACCGCCGCCACCATGACCGTGGGCCGCGCTGATGACAATGACCTCGAAATCCCCGATGGTTCCGTCTCCAGCCATCACGGCCAGTTTGCCAACGAAGATGGCCAATGGGTCTTCACTGATCTGGGCTCGACCAACGGCACCAAAATCAATGGCGAACGTGTGGAGCGTGTGGAACTTGGCGATGGTGCAACTTTCGAGATCGGCAGCGTAATCGCGGTCTTCCATGACGACGTCCCGGAGGCCGTGCCCGCCAGCCGCGGCGGCACCGCTCCGCGCACCACAAGCGCGGCGTCAGGCGGCTTTGGCAACACCCCCATCGAACGCGCCGCACGCACCAACTTTGGTCCGAAAGTGAAGAAAGCGGACAAACCGCGTGCCCTGATCATGGCACTGGGCATCGTCGCGCTGCTCATCACCCTGGGCTTTGGTGCCATGCTGTTCAGCGGAGGCCTGGCCAACTGATCTAAACCCGGCGTCACCAGCCCGCCCCGCTCAAGTGCCTTCAGCGCCTCCCTAGAGGCGCTTGTTGATTCTTTAGTGGAGGGAACGACGCCATCGACCGAATTTTCAAACTAGCGGAGGCCTGTGCCTCCAGGAGAACAAGACATGGCTAATACAATCGTGGTAGGCGCCCAGTGGGGCGATGAAGGCAAAGGCAAGATCGTCGATTATCTCACCGAGATGAGCGATGTGGTGGTGCGCGCCCAGGGCGGCAACAACGCCGGACACACCGTCATCAGCAACGGCACCAAGTACGTGCTTTCCCTGGTGCCCAGCGGCATCCTGTGGCCCACCAAGCTCAACGTCATCGGCAACGGCGTGGTCCTCGACCCCATCGGCCTCATGGTGGAGATCACCAAGCTGCGCGGCCAGGGGGTCGCCATCACCCCGAAAAACCTCCTCATCTCCGACTGCGCCCACCTCGCCATGCCCTATCACCAGGGCCTGGACAAGGCGCGTGAAGCCGTGCGCGGCGCCAAGAAAATTGGCACCACCGGCCGCGGCATCGGTCCGTCTTACTCCGACAAAGTCGAGCGCGTGGGCCTGCGTGGCTCCGCCCTGCGCGATGTGGACTCCCTGTGCAAGGAAGTGGCCGAGCGCATCGAGGAGCACAATGCCTTCATCATCAGCGCCGGTGCCGAACCTGTGGACGCCGCCAAGGTCATCCCGCAGCTGCGCGCCGCCGCCGAAGCTCTTGCGCCGCACATCACCAATACCGTGGTGGCCCTGCACGATGCGCGCAAAGCCGGCAAGAACATGCTCTTCGAAGGCGCCCAGGGCACCTTCTTGGACATCGACTTCGGCACCTATCCTTTCGTCACCTCTTCGAACACCACCGCCGGCGGCGCCTGCACCGGCTCCGGCATGCCGCCGCGCATGATCGACAACGTAGTCGCCGTGGGCAAGGCCTACACCACCCGCGTGGGCTCCGGTCCCTTTGTCACTGAGAACGACGATCTGGGCGACATGCTGCACAACATGGGCCGCGAATTCGGGGCCGTCACCGGCCGCGCCCGCCGCTGCGGCTGGCTCGACATGGTCATGATGAGCTACGCCTGCATGATCAATGGCGCAGATGAACTCGCCATCACCAATCTGGACGGCCTTGATGGTCTCGACACCATCAAGATTTGCACCGCCTACGAACTGGACGGCCAGACCATTCAGTACCCGCCCTCCACGATCGCCGAAATCGAGCGCTGCGTGCCGGTGTATGAAACCCATGCCGGCTGGAAGCAGGACATCAGCGGAGTCACCAACCTCGCCGACCTGCCGCCGCTCGCCAAAGCGTATCTCGATCGCATGGCCGAACTCGCCGGTGTGCCCGTCACCCTGGTGGGCGTGGGCCCGGACCGTACGCAGACGTTGCGCGCGTAAGACGCCACGGCCACCTGGCCTAAAACCGAGCGCCCGTTGCCAAGCCAGAGTGGAAAACTCTCTGGTGAGCGACACGCCATGTGACCCAAAGTTGGAGTCTAGCCTTCAGGCGATCACGCTTAGAGCGTGGCCGTGCTTTGATCACCAAGGGAACTGGCAGGAATCCATGACCTGCGACCGTTCACGGGTGATCGCCTAAAGGCTAGACTCCAACTTATGCTGCTACGCCTTGTCATTTCTCCCACCTCTTCACTTCTTCGTGATCCACCTCGGCAGAGAGCATCACCCATCAAATTCTCCGCAAAACCATCTTGCCTCCCCTGTCCCAGCGTTCTAGGTTTTGTCCGCGTCACGCGACTTCAAACGTGAAGATGAGGGCTCCGGCGTTGAAAACTGTCCGACGAACGACCAATGAGTGATGGCACGCCACGAATGAGGGATCTGGCCGTGCGCCTGATGGCTTGGGAGGCGAAAGCCAGCCGCTCTTCGGGGACCCGGCCGAAGGAGGTTTTTCTGGTGTGCGAGAAGCTGCGTCCGCATCTGTCAGGCCTGATGGGCAAGACCGGGTATCGCGCGCTGCTCTCCCGCGCCCTGGTGATGGCCCGGCAGAAGGCCTCCCTGCCCGGCACGATGCGGGTCACCGCCGAGGGGACTTTGGACGGATTGGACGAGCCGGAAATGCGGGTCGATGCGAACAAGTTAGCCGTAGGAAGCGCGATTCTGATCGCCCTGTTGCTCGAACTATTGGCGGCGTTCATCGGTGAAAACATGACGCTGCAGATCGTGCGCGAGGTCTGGCCGAAAGTGACCCTCGACGATTCAGATTTTGGTGAAGGAGCTACAAAATGAAAAAGCAAACTGACGCGGCGAAACGCAAACAGCCGAAGAAAGACGCAAGCCAGCCTGCGAAAGTCACCATCCGGCAGATGCCGAGCGGTGTGCGCGGGCTGGACGACATTCTGGGAGGCGGCATCCCGGAGTTCTCTTTCAACATCATCGCAGGCACACCGGGCTGCGGCAAAACCACGCTGGCACACCAGATCGTTTTTGCCAATGCGACGGCGAGCAAGCCTGCGCTCTATTTCACCGTGCTCGGCGAACCCGCCCTGAAAATGCTGCGTTATCAGCAGCAGTATTCATTCTTCGATGGTGCCAAACTGGGCAAGGCCATCCGCTTCATCAACCTGGCCGATCTGGTGCTGGAGCAGGACTTGGATGCGGTGCTGGAGGAGATCATCAAGCAAGTCACAGCGGCCAACCCGAGCGTGGTGGTAGTCGATTCCTTTCGCACCGTGGTGCGCAAGGCCGTGGCGACGAATTGCGAGATGGAAATGCAGTCCTTCATCCAGCGGCTCGCCCAGTTCCTGACGAGCTGGCAGGCCACCACCTTTCTGGTAGGCGAGTATGACCCGACAGAGGTACGGGACAACCCGCTCTTCACCATTGCCGACGGCCTGTTGTGGCTTTCGCAGGTGGTGGAACGAAACTCCGTGCTGCGCAAACTGCAGATCATGAAGCTGCGCGGGCAGGATTCGGTCCCGGGATTGCACACCATCCGCATCAGCGCCGCAGGCATCCAGGCCTTCTCGCGGACCCTGGGCTTGGGCAGAAAGAGATTCAAATCGTCGCGGCGGCGGCTTTCGGTGGGCATCCCCGAGCTGGACAAGATGCTGGGCGGAGGGGTGCTCGAGGGTGACAGCCTCCTCATCGCCGGGCCTTCAGGGACGGGCAAATCGGCGCTGGCGACGCAATTCATCGCCGAAGGGCTGCGCCAGGGTGAGCCGGGAATCATGGCCATCTTTGAGGAGCGTCCGCAGGGCTACACGGCCCGCGCCAACAGCTTCGGCTTGAATCTCAAGGCACCGCAGGATCAGGGTAAACTGGAGATCCTGTACCTGCGTCCGCTCGACCTTTCGGTGGATGAAACCATGCAGGAGATCCTCGACGCCATCGAACGAGTCGGCGCGAAACGGCTGGTGATTGATTCGCTGGTCGGTTTTGAGATGGCACTGGCGCCGGGATTCCGGGCGGACTATCGCGAGTCGCTTTACCGGATGATTGGGGCGCTGACGGGGGCCGGGATCACGATTCTGAGCACGGTCGAGGTGGAGGATACCTTTAACGCGCTGCCGTTCAGTCATTTCGCGATATCGTTCCTCACCGATGACATCATCCGGCTGCGTTACGTGGAGATCGACGGCCAGCTTCGCAAGGTGATGGTGGTGATCAAAATGCGCGGTGGCAACCACAGCAAAGACATCCGCGAGTATGTCATCACGGACAAAGGCGTGGTGATCCTGGGACCGCCCCAGACTGAGTATGCCGGCCTGACCACCGGCATACCGACCCGCACTAGTCCGCACACGCAGAAGCCGCCCCAGGACCGAATACCATGATATAGAGACAAGGTCCGCAGATTCCCAACCCCAGTGAAAGAGCCCGCGCAGCTAGATGAAAAGATTCTCGCGATGAACGAGGCTTTGCTGCTTGGCTCGGTGCGCCAGCATGAATTGACGGAAGCGGCGGGCGCTTTGAACTCCCAGCTGCGGGCCGAAATCGAAGAGCACCAGCGGGCAAAGCAGGCGCTGCGGGCAAGCGAGGAGAGCTACCGTGGCATGTTCGCCGCTGCGCCGATGGCCGTCCTGTCATGCGACCGGGACGGGTTGATTCGCAGCTACAACGACCTCGCCGTGAAGCTCTGGCAACGCGAACCGGTGCGCGGGGTCGAAAAATACAGCGGCGCAGTCAAGTTGTGGCTCCCGGACGGCACATGGCTGCCACACGAGCAGTGCCCGATGGCGCAAGTGCTGCGCACCGGCATGCCGCTGCACAATGTGGAGTTGCTCATCGAGCGGCTCGACGGGACGCGCCTGCCGATTCTGATGAGCGTCGCCCCCATTACAGGCATGGAAGGAGAGCTCACCGGCGCGATTGCTTCCTTCATCGACATCGCTGCGCGCCAGTTGACGGAGTGGAACCTGACCTTTCTTGCCTCTATCAGCCAGGACCTGGTGCGGCTGTCCGGCATTCAAGAAATCACCGAAATCATCGCGGCGAAAATCGGCGCGTATCTCCATCTTACGCGCTGCGTCCTGGTCACCATCAATGAAGAGGACGATGAAGCGGTGGTGGTCCAAGACTGGCATCGCGAAGACCTGCCAGGAATTCTGGGTGCGCAACGGATCTCGGATTTTATCACGCCGGAAGTGTCGCAGGCGGCCCAGAAAGGGAAAATCACCGTCGTGCGCGATGTGGCCACCGACCCGCGCGTGAACCCGGTCCCGTTCGCGGCGCTTAAGGCTGCTTCATTTGTCTGCGTGCCGATCGCCCCGGAAGGCCACTGGCGCTTCGCGCTTGTGCTCCAGCGGTCCACTACTTACGACTGGCGGGAAGATGAAATCGAGTTGATGCGCGAGCTGGCCGGGCGCATCTGGACGCGGCTCGAACACGCCCGTGCTGAGGAAGCATTGCGGGAGGCCCAGGAACGGCTGAAATTTACCTTGGACTCCGCGCAGGTGGGCGATTGGGATCTGGATTTGGCCGATAACACGGTGCGGCGCTCGCTGCGGCACGATCAAGCCTTTGGCTATGCCGAGCCGGTCCCGAAATGGAGTTTCGAGATATTCCTCCAGCACGTGCATGCCGATGACCGGGCCGAAGTCGATAGGAAGTTTCACGTCGCGGTGCGGGAGAAAAAGGACTGGCACATCGAGTGCCGGGTGATCTGGCCGGATGGCAGCGTCCATTGGATCGCCGAGCATGGCAGCATTTACCGCACGCCGGAAGGCCAGCCCACGCGCATGCTGGGAATCGTCTTCGACATCACCGAGCGCCGGATGATGGAGGAGGATCTGGTCGCTCGTGCCAGGGAGCTAGCCCGGGCGGACCGCAGCAAGGATGAATTCCTTGCCATGCTCGCACATGAGCTGCGCAATCCCCTCGCGGCCGTGCGCAATGCCGCCGAGATTTTGCGTACCACGGAGGCGGGGGCGGCCGCAGGCGAAATGGCGCAGGGTATTCTCAACCGGCAGATCGAAAACATGACGCGCATGATCGACGACCTGCTCGATGTTTCACGCATCACGAAGGGCAAAATCGAACTTAAAAAGGCCGAGGTAACGCTCGATACCATCGTCAATGCCGCCGCGAACCTGGCGCTGCCCGGCATCAAGGGGCGCGACCAGCATCTGGCGGTCACCTTGCCGGCCGAACCGATCTACCTGGAGGCAGATGCCACACGGCTCGAGCAGGTCTTCGGCAATCTCCTGGGCAACGCCTGCAAATACAGCGACAAGGGCGCCCATATCGCACTCATCGCCGAACGCGCCGCCCCGCGGAACGAGATGCCGCCAGAGGTCATCGTGCGCGTGCTCGACGATGGCATAGGCATCGCGCCCGAGCTGCTGCCGCATGTTTTTGGGCTGTTCGTGCAGTCCACCCGCGCGCTTGACCGGGCGCATGGAGGGCTGGGCATCGGCCTCACCGTGGTGCAACGGCTGGTAAACCTGCACGGCGGCAGCGTCGAAGCCCACAGCGAGGGGCCCGGTCACGGCAGCGAATTCATCGTGCATCTGCCCATTCTGCCCGGCCCGACCGCGGCAGCGCCGCCGGTCGTTCTTCCGGCGCGCGATGTCCCGCGCCGGATTTTGGTTGTCGATGACAACGAAGACTCCGCGCGCAGCATGGCGGCGCTCCAGCGCATGCGCGGCCATGAGACGCTGACCGTGTTCAACGGTCCGGACGCCATTGCCGCCGCAGCCGAATTCGCACCCGAGGCCGTGCTCCTGGACATTGGCCTGCCGGGTATGGATGGCTACGAAGTCGCCCGCCGCCTGCGTGCAGTTCCTGCGCATGCAGGAACCTTCATTGTGGCGATGACGGGCTACGACACCCATCCGGATCGCGATCGCGCGCTCCAGGCAGGCTTCGACGAATACCTGGTCAAACCGATCGATTCCGCGAAACTACGCGAATGGCTGCGCCACCGGCCGACGCATGTGAATGGGGCCTGAACCGGGTGCGGACGTTGCGGGCGTAAGCCCGAAGGGCGGGTGCAACGAGGCAATGCGGATGCTTGCAGCCACTGTACGCAGGCAGCTTGCTGGCGTCAAAGGCTCCATGCTGATGTCTTGGGCAAGGCTGCATAATCCGCCGCCGCTCAAGGGTGATCGCGTAAACGCTTCACTCCAACTATGGCTACCTTGCCGAGACTAAAACAGAGCGCCCGTCGCCAAGCCGGTGTCGAAAATGCTCTGGAGCGAGACACGCCATGTGACCCAAAGTTGGAGTCGAGCCTTCAGGCGATCACCCCGGAGCGTGGCCGTGCTTTGATCACTTTCGAAGCTGGCAGGGTTGCATTATCTGCAACCGCTCAGGGGTGATCGCGTAAACGCTTCACTCCAACTATGGATGCTATGTCTTCTCACTCGCCGTCACTTCTTCTTGATCCACGCCGCCAGCGGCACCACGGCTGCGTCGGCAGGGGCATCGCCTGAAGCAAATTCCACGACAATGGTTTGTTCGCTCTTCACAGTTCCCAAGGCGACCTTGATCACCTTGATGCCTTTAAAGGAGCCTTCAAGGGAATTGGGTGTCGGCTCGGGAATGTCCTCGGCCACAAATTTGGCGTCCTTGGGTGCGAGCACCTTCATCGTCAGCGTCCCTGCGCCGCTCTTGAGCGTGGCCCGGCCGCCATCCACCGTCACGGCGGCACGTGTGTGCATGGTCCACACCGGTGCGGCGGTGGATTTGATGCGCATCTCATCCTGGATCAGCACGTAAGGATTGGCACCGCGCACCATCATCAGGCCGCGACGGTGGTCCTTAACCTTGGATTCACCTTTCACATCAACGATGACCAGACCGCGCTCCGGGGTGGAGAGGAAGGCGGAGATGTTGCCCCTGCCGGTCATGGACTGGTCTTCACCCAGATAGACGATGTTCTGCCCTTGCGAGCCTTCGCGATACAACTTGTATTTATTAGGATCATTGGGCTTGTCCTTGGGCCTGGCCATGCCGGGAGCGCGGTCGCCGTCGCCCCCCAGGTCCACGGCCCAGCGCACACCGCCGGCATCCAGCACGAAGGTACCCAGGTCAAGCTGCGCGCCGGGCAGGTTGTTGTCACCGCCTTTGATCCCGGCGAACAGTGCTTTCGAATCATTCCAGGCGCTGCGCAGCGTCGCCACATCCGAACCATTGAAGGCATAGTCCAGCGCATCCGGCGTTCCGTATCCATTGATGTTGGGGCTGTTGTAAATCAGCAGGCCGGCCTGGCCTAGCAACCCGGCGTTTTGGGCGGCGGTCGCCGGAGGAACCTTCAGCGCGGGCACGCCGGGATTGCCGTACAAGGCGGCGAGCCAGCTCGTGACCCAAGGGCGGTTGAGATTGGCGGAGCGCACGTCGCCATAGTTGAAGAGGCCCGCCGGACCGGTCAGGGCCATGCGCGCCACCCCAATGTTGGGCAGCCCTTCCAGCGAGCTGAGGCCGAAGTCGGTGCCGCAGGCCGAGCGCATGGACATGATCACCGAGGCCGCGATGTCCAGCACTTCATCGCCCGACTCAAGGGTCTCGGGCCAGATGCCGTCCGGGGCAAACTGGGTCATGCCCTTGCCGAAAACCTTGGCGGCCACCATCGCGGCTCCGGCGGCGGCAGCGGGCTCCTCATCCGCAATGGCCATCGCCGCCAGCAGAAGTGCGGAGGCGGCCTTCATGTGATCCGTACTCACCAGTTCATCCTTGTCCTCCTTCTTCTTTACCGGGGGTTTGGCCCCTGGCTTCGCATTGGCTTTCGTGGGCAGAGTCTTGTCTTGACCGGGTTCGGCACGACGACTGTTGATAGGAATGGGCTCGTCTTTCAAATAGGCGACGAGGGCTTCCATGCCGAATTCCATCAGGGTCTTGCGCACAATCTTGGCCTGGTCGTTGTTCATCGCCGGGCGGAACCAGTCGTAGCCCAGGGCGATGCCCCACACGAACTCGGAGCAGATGTCCGGCTTGTCGGGATTCCAGCTGGTGAAATCTTTCGACAGCGCGAGCATTTCCTTCACGGCCCGGTCAGGGAAGCGCGGGTCAGGCTTCACGTAGTTGAGCACGCCGAGATGGGCCAGCCGGAACAATCCCTGACGGCCGGGGGCTGCCGAAGCCGCTTCGGCTCCAAAGACCTTGGACAGCTCGGGCAAAGCCAGCAACTGCTCCACGGTGGTGTTGACGTTGGCCAGAAGAGCCTTGGCCGTCGGGTCCGTATCAGTGCGCGCCTTCAGGGCGGCAAAGCCCTCCGCGTTCATCAACAGCCGCGGATGCACCTTCTTCACTTTGCCAATGATGTCGCTGCCCGCCGGGCGCTTGAAGGCCTTTACCGAAATCACGGCCACCTGCGGGCGCGGCGGTGCTGGTTCGCCGGCGGGTGCCTTACCCGCCGGAGCGGCAGCGGCAGGCGCAGGGGCGGAGGGAGCGCCTGCGGCGGGAGGCGCGGAGGCAGGTGGCGCGTTCAGATGGGCTTTGATGTAGGCAAGGTCGGCGTCCACCAGGCGGTCCACCGGCAGGGTGAAGGACTTCCCGTCAGCCCCTTTGATGGTCACCGTGCGCGCCTTGGGATCGGCGCTCACCATGCTCGCTTGAATCTTCCTGCCAGAGGCTTTGTCGGTCCAGGGCCGGACTTCCTGCGCCTGGCCGCGCAGAGACGAACAAAGCAAGGTAACGGCGGCGAGAACGAGGGAATGCGTATGGCGGTTCATGTCGAAAAAGAGAAGCAATTCACGCACTTCAAGGTGCAGGTCTTACAGCACCAGTTTAGGTGCAAGGGGTCAAGCAGGAAGTATGGGCGCAAAGGGGAAGAGTTCACGCTTGCCGCCGCCCCACGTTCCATGTTCCTATGAGCCCCAGTCTTAATCCCAGCCTGCTTCGTTTAGAGGCTCTCTGCCAGAAACAGCCAAATGGGATATCCCAGCTGGCCCGTGGACTGCTGCACAGCCATCGATACAACACCCCTGCATGAAACTGGTTCAATGGCTTTTCCTTCTTCTCTCCTGGCCTGGACTCCAGGCCGCCGCTGAGACCCCCGGCCGGCCCAGCATCCTTGTCCTTATGGCGGATGACTGGGCATCGCCGCACGCCGGAGTGCTGAATGATCCGGTGGTAAAGACCCCGGCTTTTGACCGGGTGGCGCGTGAGGGCGTGCTGTTTGAACAAGCTTATGCGTCCTGCCCCGCATCCACGCCGAGCCGGCTGGCGCTGGCCGCCGGCCAGTGGCAGTGGCGCTTGCAGGAGGGGGCGAACCTGGGCGGTTCGCTGCATGAAGAGGTGAAGGTTTATGCCGAACTGCTGCAGGCGGCGGGTTATCAGACCGGCTTCGCCCGCAAGGGCGCGGAACCCAGCGACCAGCGCTTCACCCATCGCGATCCGTTCGGAGCCCGGTTCAAATCGTTCGAAGAATTTCAGGCCCAACGTGACACCCGCAAACCCTTCTGCTTCTGGTACGGCGCCGGTGAACCACACCGCCCCTACCACTACCAGGAAGGCGGCAAGGACGGCATGGACCCGGCGAAAGCAACCTTGCCCGCCTGCCTGCCTGACAATGAGATCTCGCGCAACGATTTCTGCGACTATCTCCACCAGGTCCAGCGCTACGATGCCGACGCGGCGCGCATGCTCGCGCTGCTGGAGAAATCCGGTGAACTGGACCACACCATCATCGTCATGAGCGGCAGCAACGGCCTGCCTTTTCCACGCTGCAAATCGACGCTCTATGACACCGGTACGCACGTGCCGCTGGCGATCCGCTGGGGAGCCAGGATCAAGGCGGGCCGAAGCGTGGAGGACTTTGTCTCACTATGTGATCTCGCGCCGACCTTCCTCGAAGCCGCCGGCCTCGCGATCCCCCCTGAAATGACTGGACGCAGCCTGCTGCGAGCCCTCCATCCCGGCCCGAACGACCCCACGCGCAATCACGCGCTCAGCGGCATGGACAATCATGAGTATCCGACACCGGCGCGCTCCATTCGCACCAAAGAATTCCTGTACATCGAGAACTTCAATCCGCAGGACTGGCCCACCGGCGACACGGGCAAGCCCTGGCCCAAGATCGACCATGCGGCGGCCGAGTGGCCCGTGTTTGAAGGGGCGTTCAGCTTCAACATCGATCCCTCACCCACCAAACAGTTCATCCTCGATCACCGCAATGAGCCAGCGGTGAAACCCTTTTTCAAACTCGCCTGCGGCCCTCATCCCGACGAGGAGCTCTACGACTTGAGCAGTGATCCAGACCAGCTTCACAACGTCGCGGTGCTGCCTCGGTACCAGCAGCAGCGGGACAATCTGCGCGAAAGACTGCACGCCGAACTGCACGCCACGCACGACCCGCGCTTCGTGCCCGCCGGATTCGAAACCCGCGACCTCGCCGGCTGGACGGTGTTCGTCAGCGAAACCTTGAAGGTGCAGGACCCGGACGCCACGGCCAAGGCGGTCGCGATTATAGCCGGCCAGCTCGCGAGCATTGTCAAAAATGTTCCTGCAAACGCCGTCGCCGCCCTGCATCGCGTGCCAATCTGGCTGACTCCCCCGCCCCCCACCGGCAAACCGGGCTGCGAATACCATCCCCATGGCACCTGGCTGGGTGACAACGGGCGTGACGTGGAGATGGCCAAGGGCGTGCAGATTTCCAACATCGCGCGCCTTGAGGAGGAAGCCGTCCGCATGCCCTCGCTCGCCCTGCATGAGCTGGCTCATGCCTATCACGACCAAGTGCTGGGCTTCGACGATGCGGAGATCAAGGCGGCCTACGTGGAAGCGCAAGCCTCCGGCATTTATAACAACGTGGAACGCTTTCTGGGCAACGGCAAACCCAACACCTTCGAGCGAGCCTATGCGATGACCAACGAAAAGGAGTACTTCGCCGAATGCTCGGAAGCGTTCTTTGGACGCAACGACTTCTTCCCCTTCACGCGCGATCAATTGAAGAAGTATGATCCACGCATGTTCGGCCTGCTTGAACGGGTGTGGGGCGTGTGCCTGCCGGAATAGGACCCATAGGACTTAGTATCTTGTCAGACAGGCTTCTTCTAAATTAGGTCCCCGGAATGAAACGAGCAGTGGTGCTGGTAGGGCGGGCAACCGGAGTGCAGCGCAGATAGCCAGCCGCAGGCTGCCCGAAGGGCGAGCGTCAGCGAGGCAATCCCTAGCCCGCCGCCATGGGCCGCCAAGCGTTGAAGGGAGATGGGAATAACCGAAGTTTTGCGGCCTGCGACGACGGCACTGTGGGGACACAGTGCCCTACCTTGCGCCGGGCGCTGACGACGGGGGATGTTCTTCAAGGAACTTTTGTCTGGCTTGACACTATTTTGGGAAGCTCCTTTGATGCCGCGGTGAATTCCGGTCGTGTGAACGCCGCATTCGCCGCGTTTGAAGTGTTCACTCATGAAGACATCCGCCCTGCTTCCCCTGCCCTTGCTCCTGTGCCTGTCGCTGGCGCGGGCAACCGAACCCTCGCTCAGCTTCAGCGATCCCCAACCCCAGCGCTATGATGTGACTGCGCGCGCCAGCGAGATTGACTCGCGCGCAAGGGAGCATCCCGAGATCGATTTTGTCTTTAGCAAGAAGGGCAAGCCCGCCGATGTGGAGCACGCCGCCGTGGATACCCGGGTGGCACCGCAGGACAAGCTGGTGGTGTGGCTCATGGGCTACCCCGCGCCTTTGTTCGACCGCGTGACCGGCTATGGTCTGCACGCCATCCAGGTGCATTATGCCAACGGCTGGTTCGGCAAGTATGGCAATCAATCGCCAGGACCCAGCGGCCATCTGCTGGGCGACATCCGCCTGGAGGCGGCGACCGGCGACGACGTCAGCGACCTGGTGAGCATTCCCAAGCCCGATGGCATGATGGAACGCGCCTTCCAGTTCGTAAAATGGCTGGCGAAAAACCATCCGCAGGGCCGCTGGGAGACCTTCCTCAGCGCCGACGGCCAGGGCCTGCGCTGGGACAAAGTCATCATCGCCGGCTCCTCGCACGGCTCCACCACCGCGGCGCGTTTTGCCAAGCATCAAAAGGTCGCCCGGGTGGTGATGTTCTGCGGACCGCGCGACCAATTTGAGAGCTGGCAGGGCCTTCCTTCCGCCACGCCCGCGAACCGTTACTTTGGCTTCAGCCATGTGCTCGACAGCGGCTGGTCCGGCGGTCACTACTGCCGCTCGTGGGAGATGATCGGGCTGCATCAGTTTGGCCCCATCGTGAACATCGATGAGGCCCAGCCACCCTACGGCAATACGCGCCGGCTGATCACCAAGGCGGATGTCAAAGGCGATGACAAGCGCGCCCACAGCTCCGTGGTCCCCGGCGGAGCCTCGCCCAAGGACGCCTCCGGCCAGTTCCTTGATGAACCCGTATGGCGCTATCTGTTCACCCAGCCCGTGGACGTCACCGGCAGCCCGGTGCCGGCGGATCCAAACTGCCTGAAGGATCTGCCTCATGAGAAGAAGACGGGGAAATGAAGGAAGTCGGAAGTGCTCAGTGCTACGACATCCCTCATCCCCCATACTCGGCACTAAGCACTACGCACTAAGCACTTCATAACTCTCCCACTCCCATGCCCTCCTATCGCACCGCGTTCACCCTGGCACTCGTGCTCGTCTCCGTCCTCACCCGTGGTGCGGACCGGCCCAACATCCTCTGGCTGGTGTGCGAGGACTCCAGTGTGAACTGGATCGGCTGCTACGGCAATCCGGAGGCGAAGACGCCAAACATCGACGCCTTTGCGAAGCAGGGCTTCCGCTACACGCATGCCTATGCCAGCGCCCCTGTATGTGCGGCCCAGCGCAGCACCTGGATCACGGGCATCAACTCCATTTCCATGGGCACCCATCCCATGCGCAGCCGCTATCCGATCCCGCACGATCTGATCAAGTACTACCCGGACAGCCTGCGGCAGGCAGGCTACTTCACCGCCAATCACCTCAAGACTGACTACAACATCGGTGGCCGGCCCGATGGCTCCTGCTGGGACAGCAACAAGCCGAATGCTTGGGAGTTGCGCAAGCCGGGCCAGCCCTTCTTCCAGGTAATCAACTTCAATGAGTCCCACGAAAGCCATGCACAGGGCGATGTCACGGGCACCCGCCATTCCCCTGGTGAGGTGACCCTCAGCAAGTATCACCCGGATGAGATGGGCATCCGCATGAACTACGCGAAGTACTATGACGCCGTGGAAGACATGGACATCGAAATCGGCAAAGCCCTGAAGGATCTGGAAAAGGCCGGACTGGCCGAGGACACCATCGTCATCTTCAATTCCGACCACGGCGGCGTGCTGCCGCGCAGCAAGCGCTTCCTGTTCGACAGCGGCATCCACACCCCCCTCATCATCCGCATCCCCGAGAAGTACCGGCACCTGTGGCCTGCCTCAGCGCCGGGCGGCACGGTGGACCGGCTGGTGAGCTTCCTCGATATGCCAAAGACCTGGCTCAGTCTTGCAGGCGCGGAGATTCCGGCCATGATGCAAGGCCGCGTCTTCATCGGGCCCAAGGCTGAACCCGAGCCACCCTATGTGTTCAGCTTCCGCGAGCGGATGGATGAGCGCTTCGACAACGAACGCTCCATCCGCGACAAGCACTTCGTCTATATCAAGAACTACATGCCCTACGTCGCCTGGGGCCAGCACCTGGAATACCTGTGGAAGATGGTCGCCATGCAAGTCTGGGAGCAGGCTTACAAGGCCCATCGCACCAACGAGGTCACCGGCAGCTTCTTCACGCTCAAGCCGGTGGACGAGCTCTATGAGATGGATGAGGATCCCGACAATGTGGTGAATCTCGCCGGCAGGCCGGAGCACCAGCAACGGCTCGCCACGATGAAGGCCCAATTGCGCGAGTGGCAGCTTGCCATCCACGACTCCGCCCTGCTGCCGGAGGCCGAACGTGAGCGCCGCTCCACCGAAAACAAGACCACCATCTACCAGATGGTGCGCGACCCGAAGCTCTATGACCTGCCGGCCTATCTCGACAGTGCCGACCTCGCACTCGCCCGAAATCCCGCCAACACACCGCGCCTGCTCGAGTGCCTGAAGAACAGCGACTCAGCAATTCGCTACTGGGGCACCGTGGGTCTGCTGATGCTCGGCAAGGCGGACGCGGGTACTCAGACCGCTCTCGAGGCGGTGCTCAAAGATCCTTGCGGCGAAGTCAGCGCCATGGCCGCCTGGGTGTTGATCCAGTCTGGCAATCCCGGCAAAGCCCGGCAGGCGCTCACGGGCCTCTTGCAACGTCATGCCCCCGCCACTCTCATGGCACTGAACGTCCTGGACTGGTCGCAAGCCGACCTCACGCCCTACCTGCCCGCGATCACCTCCCTGCCTACCGAGGGCGGTGCCATGACCGGCTACGAACAGCGCATGGTGGACTACCTGCTCCAATCCCACGGCCTGCCCCTGCCCGCCGGCACGGGCAAGGCCAGCCAGCGCCAGTTGAAGAAGGATGCGGTCAAGGATTTGTGACGGCGGCGCAGGTTCCTGGTTCCTGGTTCCTGGTTCCTGGTTCAGGGTTCAGGGTTCAGGGTTCCCGGTGTGGCGGGAATGGTGTACAGCTCCGGCGAGGCGCAGGGGCTTGTGCCAGACGCCATCGAGGCCTGATACCCATTGCAGTTGCTAATAGGTTGAATGTAGACCGAGCATTCGGTGTGGAGGCGTGCGCACTTTGGATTGCGTGCAGCTTGCTGCCGCTTTCGGTGATGGCAGCTTGCTGGCTTCGCCACCCTCCGGGCAGCCTTCGGCTGGCTGTCTCCCTTCGCTCGGCTGCTGCCGGTGAAGGAGCCATCCCCGCTCCATGGCACGAACAGCGAACCGCGCGCTTCTGCCCGCAGCAAGCTGCGTATCCCAAAGCGGCTGCAAGCATCCGCAGTCCATGGCGCCGTGCGCTCTCCATACCGGGCCAGTTCCAATGCCATCACGGGAACGATGATAAAGGAAACCTGGAGCCCTTCTATCCTTGCGCGACGACGCTTTGCTACGCGACCCAGCGCTTCTCCGCTGACGACATAGCTCCTATGCCTCGATCAGACCAATCTCATCACCTGTGAGCATACGCCACTGGCCGGGGCCCAGGTCGGGAGGCAGCACCAGACCGCCGATGCTTTCGCGGTGCAGGCTGGTCACGCGGTTGGCCACCCGGTGGAACATGCGCTTGATCTGGTGATAGCGGCCTTCGCACAGGGTGACACGGGCGCGGCGTTCGCCGATGATTTCAAGCTTGGCGGGCAGGGTCGTGATGTCCTCGGTATGAAAATGGAAGCCTGCGGCGAAGGCTTGCACCGCATCGGCCCGGATCGGATCACGGGTCTCCACCAGATACACCTTCGGCACATGGGCTGCGGGTGCGGTGATACGCTTGGACCAGCGGCCATCATTGGTCAGCAGCACCAGGCCCGAACTGCCGCGATCCAGGCGGCCGGCGATGTGCAGGGTGTCTTTGGCGGGATGATCAATGAGATCAATCACCGTGGGATGCTGGTCATCGACGGTGGCGCTGAGACAGCCCACGGGCTTGTGCAGCATGAGGTGGAGCGCGCACTCGTGCGCCTGCAGTTGCGTCCCATCCAGTTCCACCTGGGAGAAGCGATCCACGGCGTGATGGCCGTCCGTCACCACCACGCCATCGACCTTCACGCGCCGTGCCGCGATCAGCCGATGCGCCGCCGTGCGGCCCATCGCTGAATGTCTGGCCAGGAGGCGGTCCAGTTTCATGCGTTCCTCAGAGCGGCACTTCGTGATACTCCAGCGCCCACTCCTTCATGTAGCGGACACGCTCAGGCACGATGCGATAAATGATCAGCTGGGGATTGTCGATCGAGCCCAGGTAGGCCCGCAGCAAGGCGTTGCCGGCCCAAATCTCTTCGAGCAGCGCGCGGTCAGTGAGCACCTGGGCAGTGCCGGTGATGCGCACCTGGTCGTGGCCTTCGTCGCAGTAGCAGAGCTCCACCTTGGGATTGGCGGCAATCTCGGCGGTCTTGCCATACTGGCGCAAATTGGCCACATAGATGGTGAAGCCCTCGGTGCGCACAGGTGATACCGGGCGCAGGCGCGGCTGGTCGCCCTCCACCGTCGCGAGCATGGGAAACTTGGCAGCCTTCAGCGTGGCCAGGGCAAGCGCAGGCAGTTCAGCGGGGTCGATCGGTTTGGGATGGGGCTGGGACATGGAACACTGCAATCGCCCATGCCGGGATAAAAACAAGAGCGCCGCACCCACACGAGGTGGATGCGGCGCAGAATTTTCAATAGACGGACAGGCCGCCGGAGAAGTTACTTGTCAGCCTTCTTCTTTTTGTGGCCGCCGCCGGCCTTGAATTCTTCAAGAGTGATGAACCCTTTCTTGTCCTTGTCGAGAGCGTCGAAGTGCTTTTCAGCCTTGGCAGCATCTTTTGGTGCTCCCTTGAGATACTCTTCCTTGGTGAGCTTGCCGTCGCCCTTGACGTTCAATTTCTTGAACCGTTCTTCGGCGGTCATCTTTGGCTTGTCACCCTTGGGCTTTTCACCCTTGGGCGCGTCGGCCGTGGGGGCATCAGTCTTGGGGGCATCAGCCTTGGGAGCGTCGGCAGCGGTGACGGCGATAGCGCTCATGGCGAGCACGGCGAGGATGGAGGTAAGTGCTTTCATCGATTTATCAGTGATAACTGCGTTGATTTTTTACTTTCCGCGCCTTGCCTGACGGAGCCAGTCCACTGCGCGTTGTTGTAACGACGGGTTAGCTGCCCAGTTTCATCAATCTTTTTCTTTTTTTTGAGGTTCCCTGGCTCTCCCTCCTTTCGACGTGGCGGCGGCAGCGAGGGTTTTATTTGGCCAAGCCCGAAAACACCTGCTTGCCGACCCCCAAAATCCTGCTATCCCATGCCAGACAATCAAAGAAGGAAGGAAGGGTTCCTCAACGTTTCGCACTCAGCGAGTGTGAGGTTTTCATCTTTCGGCGATGTGAGATCTGTTTTGCGGGTATAGCTTAATGGTAAAGCGCCAGCCTTCCAAGCTGGCCACGCGGGTTCGATTCCCGCTACCCGCTCCAGAGATGCGCATCCAGCCTCCTGCAAGCCGTGGCACCACCCAAAAGACCACGCACCCGCGCTTTTTAGCTCCCGTTTCCGGACTGATGCGCTAGGCTGTGCGCCTCATGGCAGTCATTGGCAAAACGAACTCGCTCCGCGTGGTGCGCGAAGCACCCCAGGGACTTTATCTGGATGGCGAAAGCCTGGGCGAAATCCTGCTGCCCGGCAGCTACATCCCCCGTGGCACGGTGCCGGGCGACACGCTGGAGGTGTTCGTGTACCGCGATTCGGAGGACCGGCTGGTGGCCACCACCGAGGTGCCCCTGACCAGTGTGGGCGAGTTCGCCCTGCTGCGCGTGGCTGGGGTGAACCGCACCATCGGCGCCTTCCTCGACTGGGGCCTGCCGAAGGATCTGCTGCTGCCGTTTCGCGAAATGGAGATGCCCGTGGTCGAGGGCGAATGGATCGTGGTGTTCGTGCATCTCGATCCCCGCACTGACCGCATCTACGCCACCACCCGGCTTGCGCGTCATCTAAGCCCTGAAGCGCCCGCCTATACCGTGGGCCAGCCGGTGGAGGTCATTGTCGTGCGCGAGACGCCGCTGGGCTACATTGCCCTGGTGGAACAGGCTCACCTGGGCCTGCTTTACCGATCAGGCACCGCCAAGCCGCTCCGCACCGGCGACCGGGTGCAAGGCTACATCAGCGCCGTGCGACCCGATGGCAAAATCGATGTCACCCTCGAGTCTTCCGGCCGCCATGCCGTGACCACGCTGGCGGAGAAGATTCTCGAAGCTCTGGAGAGCAACGGCGGCCGGCTCGAACTGGACGACGACAGCCCGCCGGAAGCGATTCGATCGGCCTTCGGTGCCAGCAAGAAAGCCTTCAAGCAGGCACTCGGCACGCTCTATCGCGGCCAGCGCATCCGGCTGGAGAAGCCGGGGGTAAGGCTGCTGGGCGGGAAGTGAGTTGCCGGCGGAGGAATAGGGGGGGGCGGAACGGGGTGCAAAGCCAAGCGCCACTTGGGATCCGAGGTGAATCAATACGAGAACGTTAATGCCAGGACGTAGTGGGAGGCGCGTAGCGCTTTGGACTGCGGGGACTTGTCACCGCTTTGGGCAGTGGAGGCTTGCCGACGGAAAAATGGATGTCCAACGCGAGGACACTTTGAAGCGAGGCGGACGGCCACAAACAGCCTCTCCTTCCCCCACGCGGACAAGTCCGCTCCTGCCGCACAGCGGTGACAAGTCACCGCACTCCACAGCGCTCCGCGCGTCTCCACACCTTGCACAGGTCGGCTACCCAGGGCCAAGGCTCGGGCACAGCGCAACAGCTCTCATCACAAGCGCGCAGCGCCTTGGAATGCGGCAGCTTGCTGCCGCTTTCGGTGATGGCAGCTTGCTGCCGGCACTCGGCTCGTTCATGGGCTAGTCTCTTCGCTGCGAATTCTCCGCCGTCCCCGCAGCAAGCTACGTATCCCAAAGCGGCAGCAAGCTGCCGCAGTCCAAGGCGCTGCGCGCGCCTCCACACTTTGCACAGGAAGGCTACCCTGGGCCAAACCTCGGGTAACAACGTTACACCAAAGGGTTCAGCAACCACGTTACCCCCTGATCTCGTTGGCGCAGCCTGCCGCTCCCTGCTGCCTCTGGCACCCCCTACTTCAATGTCTGCAAATACGCCACCAAATCCACCAGGCCTTGCGCGCCGATGGTCGCCGCAAGCCCCGGAGGCATGAGCGATACCTTCATCTCCTCACGCTTGGTGATGGCATTTTTCTTCACGGTATGCAGCGCGCCACCGGCAATTTTGAGGGTCAGTTCATCGGCGGTTTCGCTGACGATGTAGCCCACCAGCACCAGCCCTTCCTTGGTGGTGACGGTCCAGCCGCCAAAGCTGTGCTCGATGGCGGCGCTGGGATACAGGATGGCAGTGAAGATGCCGTCCTTGGCCAGCTTGTTGCCGATCAGGCTGAGGTCGGGGCCGAAGTTGACGAACTGGCCTTTGATCTGGTGGCAGCCCACGCAACCCGCCTGGATGAACATCGCGGGTCCCTTTGCTGCGTTGCCCGCCATCTTCATGAGCTCAGGAATGGCCGGGAACTTCTCCGCTCCGGGCGCGACAGGCAGCGGCAGTTCCTTCGCCGCCTGGGCGCGCAGACCGGCATCCGTGCTGCGGCTGAGCGCCAGCGCGGCGGGCAGCTTGAATGCTTCCGGCAGCTTCTTCTCGGCATTCCATTTCAAGACGACTTTGCCGCCCTCGCTGCTCAAGGCCAGCGCCTCGATCATCGACTGGCGCAAGTCGCCGCGCTTCTCAGGCCAAAACGCCTGGCTCAACACCGACACCGAAGGCCGGTCGCTCACCCGGCCCAGGGCCACGACCAGGGACTTTGCCGAAGCTTCATCCGCCTTCTTCAAGAACGCCACGGTGCCGCCCACATTCATCGCCAGCAGCTTCGCCGCCGTCACCGCCTCGGGGGCCTCGGGATGGGCGGTGATGAAGTCGAGCATTTCCTTCTCAAAGCCCGTCAGGTTCAGCCGCTGCACGAGATCCACGAACTCCGCCTTGCCGATCACCGGCTTGAGCAGCGCCTCCAGGCGCGCCTTCGCCTCCGGGTTGCTTGCAATGGCCTTGCGGTCCAGCAAGGCCGTGGCGGCAAGCGAGGTCTCGCTGTCGGCCTTGAGGAAGATGTCCATCGCTGCCTGGGCGACGGCGGCATCGTTGGACTTGGGCTGGAGTTGCAGGGCGCGCAGGAGGCTCAGTGGCTTGAGCCAGGGGCCCGGATCCTTGCTTAGATATCCTTTGAGAATACCTTCCGCAATCAGTCCGGGGCTCGCACTGGCACGGCTGCGCCAGATGATTTCATCCAAACTTGCAGGGCTAGGATGGCTTTTCGCATGCGGATCTTGAAGTGCCTTTATCCGTGAATCCCAATGAAGCTCCGCGCCAACGCCAAGGGCCTCGATCATCCATCGATCATGTGTCTCACCTGGTTGCCCAGATGCAAGGGACGCCCACGCACGGTCTGCGGCGGGCGAGGAATCAAACCGCAAAGAAATCGCGGCTTCACGGCGGCTCGTTTTAGTTCGGAGAGCTCCGGGCGGGCTGACGTGCCCCTGCACTTTTGACCCGACTTCCAGACGACGAATCAACCGGTGCGCTGTCGCCTGAAGGCGCTCATCATCATCATGGATCGCCGACCGCAGTGCATGCCCCATCTCAGTGGACAACGCGAGACGGTAATTGCCTGCTTCAGCTATGGTGGAGGCACTGACCCGCACCTCCTGCCAGGCTGTACCCGGGTCCCGATGGAAAGCCAGAATGCCATTCTGGCCCAGTGCCCACAAGGCCCGCGCCCGGTGCTGCGGCTCCGCCTTCTTGTCATCGAACAACGCCTTCAACGCGGGCTCTGCCTTCACCCCGAACTTCGTCAGTGCCGTCCATGCCAGATAACGCGTGGACTCGTTAGGCGATTTCAAGGCTTCAATGGCACCCTCAACACTATCCAACTTCACACTTTTCACTTCATACTTTTCCGTTCCCGGCACGGTCACGCGGAAGACGCGCCCGCGGGTCAAATCCGCCATCCCGTGCCCGCCCACACCCGGATCATACCAGTCGGCCACCATGAGCGAACCATCGGGGGCCACGCACACGTCGCTGGGGCGGAACCAGCGGTCCTTGCTGCCCTCCATGATGTTGACGATCTCGGCCTTGTAGCCCGCGCCGTCGGGCTGGGTGATGTAGCCGCGCACCACGTTGGGACCTGCGTCGCAATGAATCGGCTGGCCGTGGAAGATGCTGGGCAGCAGATCGCCTTCATAGACCATCATGCCGGTGGGGCTGCCCGCGCCTGTTTGCAGCAGGTTCGGGACTACGCCGGGATCGTTCTGATGCCAGTGGCGCAGGGGGATCTCGCTCTCCCAGCCGATGCGCGGCGTCTGCCAGCCTGCACCGGTCTTCTCGTCCTTGTAGCCGTAGTTGCCGAACTCCATCACGTAGTTGATGCGCACGCCCTTGTTGCCGTCGTCATCGTTGTCGGACTGCCACATCGTGCCGAATGAATCCACGGCGACCTCCCAGTTGTTGCGGAAGTTCCACGCCAGCAGTTCCACCTTGCTGCCATCGAGTTCGCAGCGGTACACCATGCCGTCCTGGTAGGGCAGGTTGTTTTGATTGGTGCACTTCACGCCGTGGATGTCGGTGATGAGGTTGCCGTCCTTGTCGCACAGCTGTTTGGCGGCGTTGCCGTGATTGAAGTAGAGCCGCCCGTCAGGACCAAAGTGGACGGCATGGATGCCGTGGTCATGCTGTGCGCCGCCGATCTTGGTGAACATGACCTCCTTGCGGTCCGCCTTGCCGTCGCCGTCGTCGTCGATGAGCCAGAACACCTCGTCGCCGCAGGACACCAGCACCCGGTTGCCCAGCACGCAGATGCCGTGCGCGCTGTTGATGTCATTGCCCTGGTAGAACACTGTGACCTTGTCCGCCTTGCCGTCGTGATCAGTGTCCTCCAAAATGAGAATGCGGTCGCCTTCCGGACGCTCGCCATTGTGGCTGCGGTAGTTCACCACCTCGCACACCCAGACCCGGCCCTGCGCATCCACGTCGATGCTCGACGGGCTCAGCATCATCGGTTCGCTGGCGAAGAGCTGCACCTTCAGCTCGGGGTTCACGTCCAGGTTCGCCACCGCCTCCGCCGGATCGTGGCTGCTGGCATCTGTCACGGACACCGGCCCCGGATTCTCCGAGTACACCCGGAACACCACGCTGGTGCCGCCCTGCTTCGTGCCGCCTTCATCGAGCGCCCCGCGCGCCTTGAAACGCTTCACCCCGGCGGGCAGGATATACTCAATCACACTGTTGGAATGCGTGCCGATGCCGTATTCAATGGCCTTGCCATTCGAGCGCAGCTCCCCGCCCTTCACATTGGCGTTCACATGAGGTTCGCCCCAGCCCGCCTTCGCGGATTTCCACTCCACCTCGGTAAGTTTTTTCTCACTGCCATCCGCCATGATCAAGCGCGGCTCCGCCCAGTCTGACCAGTCGGCCGCGATACCGTTGCCGCCGTCCGTGACCACCAGGAACATCTCCTTCGCGCCAGTGAGATCCACATCCACATCGACACTGTAGCCCGGCGTGGCGGTGGTGATGAGCTTTGAGGAGAATAGCGGCTTGGGTGCGGCGAACAGCAGCGTCGGGGCCAGGGCGAGAGCGGTAAGGAGCTTCATGCGGGTGGGCATATACGTGGGGAGATGGCGGATGCTAGCGGGAATGCGTGCCCCCACCCCAACGGGGCCGCATCATCCCGCCCCAACGGGGCCGCATCTCATAGCGAAGGGTTGGCGACGAAGGAGCCTACCCTGGTACGTGACGATATCCACGGTCGATGTTCACGATGGGAACTCCAACGGAGTTCCGTCAACGCCATGCCAACACGCATGGCATGCAAACGCCCACGGCCATTCACGTCCGGTGATGGAACTCCTTCGGAGTTCACGCCGTGGGTAAATCCAGTTCCAGGGTAGCCTCGTGACCTCGGCAACCCTTCGCTGTGTGACGGAGCCCCTTCGGGGCAGGAATAGGCAACCGGTTCTGCGGTGACGAAACCCCGACGGGGCCGCATCGCCCCACGCCCCGACGGGGCCGCATCATCCCGCCCCGTCGGGGTCGGATGAGATGGCCCTGGTGGAGACCGAGCCCCTTCAGGGCACGATATGCCCGCCCCTATTTCAGCATCTCGCCCAGCTTCGTTTCCAATGCTTCGCCGCGCAGATTGGTGGCGGCGACCTTGCCGTCTTTGCCGATGAGGAAGGTGGCGGGGATGGAATGAATGCCGTACTTGGTCGCGATCGAATTCTCCCAGCCTTTGCCATCAAAGAACTGCGGCCAGGGCATTTTGTGTTCCTTGGTGAAATCGGTCAGCTTGCTCTCGTCCTGGTCCAGCGAAATGCCGATGACTTCGAAGCCTTTGTCATGATAGGCGTCGTAAGCCTTGATCACGTTGGGCAGCTCAGCGACGCATGGGCCGCACCAGGTGGCCCAGAAATCAACCAGCACGACCTTGCCCTTCATCTCCGCCAGATCGACCTTGTGACCATTGGTGCCGGTGAAGCTGACGTCCATGATGTCGCCCTTGTTAGGCTTGCTCAGTTCACCCTTCAGGTTTTCGATGGAGGAGGCGGCCTTGCTCATCTCGGGATGGCTCTTGAAATCGGTGGTCAGACGCGCAATCGCGGCTTCGGCCTTCTTCTTGTCCCCCATTGCCAGGTAACTGGTCACCAGTCCGGAGGTGGCTCCCATCGCGCCCCGCAGATCGCCTTTGGCCCCCTTCTCCATGCCGGTGTAATGGGTGTCCAGCAAGGCCACGGCCTTGTCGTTCTGGCCAATCATGCCATATAGCCGACCGAGCGTGACTTCCGCCTCGCCAATATCCGCCGCCCTGGGGTGCTCCTTGACATATTTCTCCGCCAGAGGCAGGGCTTCGTCGGCCGTTTTCACCCCCTGCAGGGCCGCTCTAAAACTATCGGCTGCGCGGGCGGAGGAGGCCAGCAGTATCACGGCGAGGAGCGAGCGGCAAAGTTTCATGCCGCCTACGATGCCACAGTCAATCAACACCTTACAACGGCAATTTTTGCGTGGCCAGAAATTGCCGGACCGCCCACGGTGATGCCTGCCTGATTGACAGCCGCGCAACCTGGGTCATCATGCGCCTGCTCCCTGCGGGTCGCGCCAGCGCCCCCCTCGCCGGCCCAGGCCCCGCCACGGGGCAGGCCGCCCACCGGAATCCCATGAAACCTTCCCATCCCCTCGCCTCCCTGATTGCCAACAACAGGGAATGGTCTGAAAAGCGCCGCACTGCGGACCCGGAATTCTTCACCCGGCTGACTCGTTTGCAAGCGCCGGAGTATCTGTGGATTGGCTGCGCGGACTCGCGGGTGCCGGCCAATGAGATCGTGGACCTCGCGCCCGGCGAGCTGTTCGTGCACCGCAATGTCGCCAACGTGGTGGTGCACACCGATCTGAACTGCCTCTCGGTGCTGCAGTACGCCGTGGACGTGCTCAAGGTCAAACACGTGATGGTGGTGGGGCATTATGGCTGCGGCGGCGTCGCGGCGGCCCTCAACAACCTGAAGCTGGGCCTGATCAACAACTGGCTGAGGCATGTCCAGGACGTGAGCCAGAAGCATGCGACCCTGCTGGGCAAGGTGCGCCAGGGTGCGCCCCGGGTGGATCGCCTGTGCGAACTGAACGTGATCGAACAGGTGGTCAATGTGTGCCAGACCACGGTGATGGAAAGCGCCTGGGAGCGCGGCCAGGACATCACCGTGCATGGCTGGATTTACGGGCTGAACAACGGCCTGGTGCGCGATCTAGACATCGACGTGGCAGACCCAGGCATCATCGAATCCGCACGCGACCGGGCCGTGAACGCGGTATTCGCGCAGGATACGATGCAAGCATAAGGCAGGCACGCGGAAATCCCCGCTGGAAATGCTTCATCACCTCGCCGAAGTAGCCTCAACCATGCGGTCAAAGCTTCCATCGTCAATCCTTGCACTCGTGGCCCTCGGGGCTGCGGTGGCGGGTCTTTCCTTCCCTGCACCCGCGCGTGCCCAGACTGCTCCGAAGCCCGCGCCAGCCGCCGCCAAACCGCCTTCTCTGGTGAAAAAGCCGGAAGTCAGCAACTTTGACCTGAAATCCAAGCAGCGGGAGCGTCTGCAAAAGTACCTGCCCAAAGCCCTGGTCAAGCTGACCCATCGCGACCCTTTCCATGTGGTGGTGATTGGCGATGAGATCGTGGGCATGGCCGCCCATAACAATGATGACGGCGACCTGCTCAAGGCCTGGCCGGTGCGCTTCGTCGATGAACTGGGCAGTCAGTTCCTTTATACCGGCGGGGTGCGAGTGATCCATCCGATGCCGGGCAAGCTGGCAAAAACCAATGACCAGATGGGCCAGGAGATCACCGTACGCTGCCTGCCGCGCACCGGCGGCACCATGCCGCAGGCCATGCAGCAGCTCACCACCTACGGTTTTGAGTCGATGCCGGACCTCATCATTGTCAGCTTTGGCATTCATGACGCGGAGTCTCCGGCGGATCTGGGGATGTTTGCCAAGGCGCTGCAGCAGGTGATTGACACCGTGCATGCCAAGGGCTCCGAACTGGTGCTGGTGGGGCCCACCCTGCCGGCCGGCGATCCCGCGAGCGCCAGCCTGGGCAGCACCCGCGCCTTCGCCGGCATGATGGCCGAAGCCGCCGAAGCCGCGAACGTGATGTTCGCAGATGCAGGCGATCTCAACGGCCTGGTCAAACTCGACATCACCACCTTGCAGCCCGCCAGCCTGCTGGAATCGACCGTTACACAATACCGGCGCTTCTTTGCCTGGCGCGGCGTGGATGACTACATCCATCCCGTGGCCGAGCTGCACCGCATCATTGGGGCGCACGTCTTTAATGTGGCGGTCGATGGTGCCAAAACCTCGCCGTGGAAACTCGCGCCTGGGTCGGCCACGTTCGACAAAACCGGCCGCCTCAGTGTCACCGTGCAGCTGGAAAACACCACCAAGGAGCCCCTCAAGCTTTGCGCGGCCGCCCTCGCAACCCGGACCTGGGGGACCGCCACGGCACTGCCCAAGTTTGAGATCAATCCGGGTGCGAAACAGGTGATCAAGCTCACCTATGAGCGCAGCACCGCACCGGCAGACGCCCAGGTGTCGCCGTTTGCCTCGCACGAGGCCTTCCTGCGCCTGCCCTTGCTGATCACCAACGGCGGAGTCACCCGCGTGGAAGAAATCCACGCCGACTTGAAGCCGCTGGCGCTGCTATGGAAGATGGACACGCTGTACAACCAGCGGGGCAGCTTCAGCATCGACAACGTCATCGCCAACAGCTCCGGCGCAGCGCTCAAGGCCACGTGGACCGGGGAATGGAACGGCCAGAAAAAGACCGGCACGCTCGACCTTGCCGCAGGAGCCACCGCCGTGCTGCCCTTGAAATTTGATCTGCCAAAGAGCGGCTCCCATGAATCGAAGCCGCTGGTGCTGGACGTGACGGTCAACGGCATCGCGCAGCACTGGCAGCGCTTCATTGAATGCACGCCCAATCTGGGCCTCAAACAAGATCGCAACCTGCTGCCGCTGGGCCAGAGCAAAGGCCGGGTGCGGTTGCACACGGATGCGGATGTGTCCTGGCTGTACCTGGTCTTCGACATCGACGGCGTGGAACTCGAGAGCGCGCACGATGGCACGGCGCTGCTCCTGCAATTGAGCCTGGATGCGCGTTCCTACGGCAAGCGGCTCGCCTTTGGCAGCATCGAACCGCTCACCCTCCGAGTCGGCCCCACTGCGGGCGGAGGCACCACCGCCAGCATCGCCCCGTGGGCCTTTGGCACCGGTTACGGCATGGAGTTTGATCCCTCATACGTGCGCAGCCAGTTGAGCACCAATGCCAGCGGCTCGCACCGGCTCACCGTCACCCTTCCCCGCACCTACCTGTATCTGCACGAGTGGGCGCTGGGCAATGGCAACAGCGAGCTGGGCTTCAATACGCGGCTGAGCTTCTGGCATGACGGCGGCTTCCCGCTGGATGCCACCTACTCGATCACCAGCAACCCCAAGGCCGGCAGCGATGCAGAAGGACTGGCCGCGCTGGAATTGACCAACAATCCGACCTCCCGCTGGTCGGTGGTCATTTGGTAGCCTCATTTTACCTACTTTTTAGAACATCATGGCCAAAGCAAAAGGCAACGAGGAACGCGCTGGCAAAAAACTCTGGGATCCCACGATCAAGAAGGACGCCGCGTTCTTCCTGAACTACCTGAAGCCGCACTACGGCGTTTTTGTGCCGGCGCTCATCGCCCTCGCCGTTTCTGCGGTCATGACCCTTGGGTTCGTCCATTATTTGAGCGCCCTCATCAGCCCGGCGCTCAATGGCAAGACCGGTGCCGAGCTGATGACCGAGGCCAGCCACCAGGTTTTCATCCTGATCGCCCTGGCCGCAGGCATGGCCTTCATCGCCTTCTGGCGCATCCTGCTTTTTGCCAAGGCTTCCGAGCGCGCCTTGTCGACGCTGCGCATGGAAACTTACAGCCGCATCATCCGGCTGCCCATGGCCACGCTCAACGTCCGCCGCACCGGCGAACTGGCGTCGCGGCTGTCCAACGATGTCGAGTCGATGCGCGACACCCTGGTCGTCACCATCCCCACGCTGATCCGGCACACGGTCATGCTTTCTGGCAGCGTCATCGTCGTGTTCGTCATGTCAGCGAAGCTGGCCTTGTTCATGATCGCGACGATCCCCGTGGTGATCACCCTCATCGCCATTTTTGGTTCACGCATCCGCAAACGCACCCGCAAGGCCCAGGACAACCTCGCTGCCTCCCAGGTGATTGTGGACGAGAGCCTGCAGAGCATTGTCAGCGTCAAGGCCTTCGCCAATGAGCGTTACGAAATCGGCCGCTACAACCGCGCGCTCAAATCTTTTGTGGATGCCGCGGTGGGTGCGGCCATGCCGCGCGCCTCGTTCATCTCCTTCATCATTTTCTCCTTCAGCACCGCCATCACTCTCGTCATCTGGTTTGCCCTGCACATGGTCAGCACCGGTGAGATGGTCATGGACAAGCTGCTCCAATTTGGCCTGTTCAGCGGCATGGTGGGCGCGTCCTTCATGCAGTTCCCTGAACTGATCACCCAGATTCAGCGCACGCTGGGCGCGACCGACCGTGTGCGCGAGATCCTGCAGGACGAGGCGATCGAAACCGAAGACGAAGCCCCCTGCCCGCGCCTCAGAGGCGAAATTGAGATGACCGGCGTGCAATTCGCCTATCCCACACGCCCTGACACCATCGTACTGCAAGACTTCTCACTGAGCGCGAAGGCCGGGCAGCGCATCGCCCTCGTGGGTCCCAGCGGTTCCGGCAAATCCACCACCGTCTCACTCCTGTTCCGCTTCTACGATCCGCAAAAAGGCACCATCTTGCTGGATGGCAAGCCGATCACCGAAATGCCGTTGCACGCCCTGCGCCGCAATTTCGCCCTGGTGCCTCAGGAGGTGCTGCTGTTCGGTGGCAGCATCAAGGAAAACATCGCCTACGGCAGGCCCGGTGCGACCGATGCGGAAATCGAAGAAGCCGCCAAAAAGGCCAATGCCGAGGAATTCATCAACCGGCTCCCCGAAGGCTACAACACCGTGGTCGGCGAGCGCGGCACCCAGCTCTCGGGCGGCCAGCGCCAGCGCATCGCCATCGCCCGTGCCATCCTGGCCGATCCCGCCATCCTCATCCTTGATGAAGCCACCAGCAGCCTGGACGCTGAAAGCGAACGCCTGGTGCAGGACGCGCTCGACAAGCTGATGGAGAACCGCACCAGCATCATCATCGCCCACCGGCTTAGCACCGTGCGCAGCGCCGACCAGATCCTGGTCATGTCCGGCGGAGCGATCATCGAACGCGGCACCCATACTGAACTCATGGCCGCCGGCCACAGCCTGTACGCCACGCTGGCGAAGCTGCAGCTAGGCTGATGACACGGCCCGCAAGCTCATTGATCCCCCTTTCTCCCACCCTCTACCCCTTCCCCCCATGAACCGTCTCGAAGGCAAAGTCATCATCATTACCGGCAGTGTCACAGGCATCGGCAAGGCGATTGCCAAGCGCTGCGTTTCCGAAGGCGCCAAAGTCGTCATCCATGGCCTGGAGCAGGATCTGGGCGATGAAACGGTGCTGGAACTGGGCGTGTCCAACGCCGCGCTGCTCATTGAGGATCTGGCCGCCGAGGGGGCTTCGGAACGCCTTGTCGCGCTCGCGATCGAAGTCTTTGGCAAACTCGACGCGGTGGTCAACAACGCCGCCCAGGTGGGCACGGGCAATCTCCACGACACGGACGCCAAGTGGTTCCGGCGCATGCTGGAAATCAACTGCGTAGTGCCCTACCTGCTCATCCGCGCCGCCTTGCCACACCTGCGCGAAAGCCATGGCAGCGTGATCAACATAGGCAGCGTGAACGCCTACAGCGGCGAGCCCAACCTCATGCCCTACAGCGTCAGCAAGGGCGCGCTCATGACCCTCACCCGCAACCTGGGCGACACCCTGCACCGCGAAGACGGCGTGCGCGTGAACCAGATCAATCCCGGCTGGGTGCTCACCGAAAACGAAGCCCGGCGCAAGCGCGAGCACGGCCTGGCCGAGGACTGGTACAAGGACGTGCCGCGCGTGTACGCCCCCGCGGGCCGGATTTTGTTTCCTGAGGAAATCGCCAGTTGCGCCGCCTGGCTGCTGGCGGACGAATGCGGCCCGATCAGCGGCCAGGTTTTCGATCTTGAGCAGCACCCTTTCATTGGGCGTAACCCGCCCAAGGATCCGAGCACCATGCCGGCGAAGAAGTAGAGATCGTGGAGGGTGGCGGTGGGCTCGGTGTTATATCCGTGGCAGCAATAGATGGGTAAATAATCCTGGCGGCGCTGGTTGTGGAGGCGCGCGAGCACCGTGGATTGCGCGCAGCCTGCTGCCGCTTTGACATACGCAGCCTGCTGCGGGGACGGCGCAGAGTCCGCAGTGAGTCGACCGGGGAGTGAACGAGCCAAGTGCCGGCAGCAGGCTGCCAGGGCCGAAAGCGGCAGCAGGCTGCGCGCACTCCACGGTGCTGCGCACGCCTCCACACCGAACAATCGGCGCATATTTAGAGCATTAACAGCTGCAGCTGATCTCAATCAAATGCAGCCCCCTTGCCAAACCGCCAGATAGCCGAAGCTATCCCCCGCTGAATCGCGCCACTGGAGCTCACAGTGCGCCGCCAGCGGAGTAAGAAGGCGCTCAGCCCGTTACTTCAACTCTTCCACAAACGTGATCAAGTCCGCCATGTCCTGCACGCTCATGCCGGTCTCCAGGCCGTCGGGCATGAGGCTGGAGCCGGTGGAACTGGTGGTCTTGATGTTGCTGCGCTGAATGGTCTGCTCGATGCCGCCCATGAGGCGCAGCGTCAGGCTGCTGGCATCGTCCTTGGCGATGATGCCGGTGAAAGTCTGGCCATCCTTGGTGCCAACGGTGTAGGCGATGAATTGCGCCGCCACTTCCTTGCTCGGTTCCAGAATGGCGGTGAGAATGCCATCGCGGCCCTTGGTCTTCACCGTGATCAAATCCGGGCCCACCGCGATGCCCTGCGCACCGGCACGATGACAGGCAATGCAACGCGCCAGATACTGGAGCTGCCCGCGCTTGGCATCGCCCTTGGTGCCGACCACGGCCTTGAACTTGGCAGTGACCTCCTCGCGCGAGGGCGGGATCACGGCAGCCAGGGCGGTCTTGGCCAGGGCAACCACTTTGGCGTCCTTGTGATGCACCAGGCTCTGCACCTGGGAAGCGCTCAGGTCCGTGGCTTTGATGGCACCGGCTTGCACAGCGCCCAGCAGCGCCAGAGTACGGTCATCGCGCGCCACGAAGGCGGTGAGCGCGGCCTCCTTCGCCTTGGCCCCGTAGTGCGGCCAGCCGGCGATCAGGGATTTGGTGACCTCGGCACCGGCGCGCTGCGCCAGGGTCTTTACCGCCGCGGCCTGGACGGTATCGGACCGGCCTTCAGCGAGACTGGCGAGCAAGGCCGCGCCGGCTTCCTTCGAGTTGGTAAGGCCGAGAAGCTCAATGGCCTCAAGGCTGCTGCTCTCGCCAGCCTTGGCGTCCAGGGCGGTGCTGGCCGCCTTGGTGAAAATGGCTGCGAGCTTGTGCCCGGTGTCGGCCTTTTCGATGCTGGTGCCTGCGCGCCGCAAGCCTTCACCGAGGGCGCGAATGCCATCGGAGGTGTTCAGATGAGCCGCCACGTAGTCGATAAGCGCAGGAATGGAACCGGGCTTGTTCATCGCGGCAGTGGCCCGCACGGCCTTGGCGAGGAAGGTCTTCGACAACGAAGGCACCGGGCCTGAGACATAGATGGAAGGATCACCCAGGAGCAGCGCGGCGGCAGCCAGAGGATCATCGCCATCGCGGGCCGCCAGCATCCGCTTGATGCTGCCCGGCTGATCATTCGCAGGCGCGGACCAGAGTGACAGCGTCAGCGCCAGTTGGAACCTCACGCGCTGGTCCGCGTCGGCGCTCATGGCCTGCAAAGCTTTTGCGATGGAATGGCTCGGCGCCCCGTCTTTGAGGAGTGCCTCGCTCGCGGTCAAGCCATGCTCCCTCACGCGCGGATCGGCATCTTTCAAGGTCTTGATCACCACCTCCTCGGTCAGCGCTCCGAAGCCTTCCAGCACGCCCAGTGCGTGGATCTTCGCGAGAGGGTTCTTGGAATGGAGCACCAGCGCCTGCAACAAGGGCACGGCCGCCTTGTCATTGCGCTCATAAAGCAAACGCGCGGCGGTGTCGCGATGCCAGCCGTTAGGATGTCCCAGCGTTTCGACCAGCTCGCCGATGCTGGCCTTGTCCAGCGCCACCTTGGTGCCGCGGTGGGTGGCGGCGTTTTCAGGGACGATTCGATAGATGCGCCCGCGGTCGTTGCCGTTGTTCAGGTCAACGTGCTTCTTGATTTCATCAGGGATGCTCCAGGGGTGCTCGATCACTTCGCGATACATGTCGATGATGTTCAGGCAGCCGTCGGGCGCGTTGGCAAAGTTCACCACGCGCACCCAGGTGTCCGTGCTGGCCGCGAACTCGAACTTCTGCTCGTCGTCCGGACGCCTGCCGATGAGGCTGACACCGTCGGCATAGATCTTCTTGCGATGCACAAGCTGGCCGCCTGCATCGCCGGTGAAGCTGTTGTTGAGGAAGTCATCGCCATAGACATCGCCCCGGTACATCGTGGTGCCCGTGGCGCCGGTGAAGTAGCCGCTCACGCGTCCCCCGCCCTCGACCGCGCCCTTGACCACGCCGGCGATGCGCCAGCGGGTGCGCATGATGCGCCAGGGCTCATCCGGGCTGATGCGGTACACCTCCGCCGCGCCGCCGTCCGCAGCGATGCTCTGCCGCGACGAGGGCATCTCAGAGGTGGCGGGCCGGTGCGCGTACTTCTCATCGTAGAGGTAATATTGCAGGTGGTCGGAATTGCCGCAGGCGAACTTGCGCCCGTAGTTGTCGTAGCTCATGCCGTACTGCGCGCCGCCGGCTTCCAGACCGAAGTCCAGCGTGCGCGGGTCGAACCAGAAGTCGTGGCCGCTGATTTCAAGGCCCTTCAGATCCGGGCGCTTGAGGCACGAGACGACGCCCTTGTTGCCAGGACCGCTCTGGATGTGAATGCGATTGTCCAGGCCCCACTGCGGGCAGTTGGCGAGGCCCTGCACATTGAGCAGTTTCAAGCCGGTGCCAAAGCCGGTGAACACGACTTCGCGCACGTCCGCCGTGCCAGTGCCCTTGGTGTCCTTGAAGAAGTACACATCCGGCGTGGCGATGACATAGATGCCGCCGTTGGCGCAGATCACGCCCGTGGGCCACGGCAGGTTGTCGGCAAACACCGTGCTGGTCTCGTAGTAGCCGTCGCCATCCTTGTCTTCGAGCATCGAGACCCGGCCCAGATGCGGCGTGACATCGCGCATCTCCGAATAGTCGATCATCTCAACCACGAACATGCGCCCCTTCTCATCATAAGAGACGGCGATGGGCGAGCGCACCTGCGGTTCATGCGCGGCGAACTCCACCTTGAAGCCCTTCTTCACCTTCCAGGTCGCCACGGCATCCTTCGGCTCCACCGCCGGGTAGCGCGGCAGATCCTTGGCCGGATCCACGACGACCTGATTCTTGGTCTCACCGTACGCCTTGGCATAGGTCGTCTTGGATTTCAGCGCGTCAGCAGCAACAGCCTGGCCACCGAGGGCGCAGAGAACACAGAGAAGAATCGGCTTCATGGTGGAATGTGAGAATGGGTTTCACATACCTACGACCATGTGCGGCCCTTCTCATCACCTCTTGTGACGGGTTCAGATACTTTTGTGATGCTGGATTAGTGATGAACTGCGGCTTCAGCAAGGTACCAAGACAATACAATCACATAAGCAGCCAAGACCAACCCCAAGCCGGCCATCCTGCAAATTCGCAACCGGTCGCCCTGCCGCAGGCCCGTGAGTGCAAACAGTCCGCAGGCGATGCCTGCATAGGCGAAACCGTGTCGTGCATGCGCTTGAATCTCGCCAGCCACCGCTCGAAGCATCGGCACATCTGGGAACATGTATGCCACGGGTAACTGCCCTTGATGACAAAAGTCATCATCGGCACCGCGAGCATGCACAGTAGAGCAGCCCACTCATGGGGACCAAACGACTTCGGCAAGGGTGGAGTCAATTTGCTCATTGCTCCCGAGATGGAAGTTTAGATCACCCGATCGTTCCCGCCATCCACTGGAATCTGCGCGCCCGTCACCTTGCTGAACAACGGCGAGGCCATGGCGGCCACCATGTTGCCGATGTCCTTGCTCTTGATCTCGACCTTCATGAGGTTCTTGGTCTTGTACTCCTCCACGGTCATGCCGTAGCGGGTGGCGCTGCGTTCCAGGGCTTCCTGGGTCCACAGCTTGGTGTCGAACACGGCGTCCGGATGAACGATGTTCACACGCACCTTGTGGGGCGCGAGCTCCAGGGCCGCGACGCGGCACAACTGGGTGAGCGCGGCCTTGCTGCATGAGTAGGCGGCGGCACCCGGTCCAGGGGCTTTGAAGTTGCGGCTGCCGACAAAAACGATGCTGGGGTCGATGCCCAGACGCACAAACGGAATGACCTGGCCGAGCAGCTTCTGATGGCTCGTCAGATTGATGGAGATGGTCCGGTCCCAGTCACCTTGCTGCAGCACGTCGAGGTACTCGTTCTTCGGGAAGATGCCCGCGTTTGAAACGACGATGTCGATGCCGCCGAATTCGCGTACAGTGAATGCCAGGGCCGCCTTGACCGCCGCATCATCAGTGAGGTTCACGACGATGCCGATGCCACCGATCCGGGCCATCACCCCGGCAATGTCCGGGCTGATGTCGAGACCCACGACCTGGGCGCCCTGTTCCGCGAGGCTTTCAGCACAGGCGAAGCCAATGCCTGCCGCGCAGCCGGTGACCAGCGCCACCTTGCCCTGATGGATCTTGCGCGCGGGTCCCTTGCGCAGCTTGGCCTGCTCCAGCTCCCAGTATTCAATCTCAAAGATGTCCTTCTCCGGCAGCGGCTGCCAGCCGCCCACGGCTTCGGCAAGCTGCACGGTGGCGGCGGTGTGTTCGGCGATGTCGGCGACGATGCCGGCGTCCTTTACCGTGTCGCCAAAGGCGACGATGCCCTTGGCCGGCCACAAGGCAAAGCGGGGCGCGGCATCGAGCATGGTGTGGCCGCTGGCGTTGCGTTGAAAATAGGCTGCATAGTCCTGCGCGAACTGCTCCACGGAGGCCGCTACGTCCTCGCCGATGACGGCAGGGGCGCGCTTGGTGCGAATGCTGTGATCCGGTGTGAGCGGACCGCGTGCCCCGAAGGCAGCGACGTTCGACAGGCTGGCATAGCCGACATGCTGCGGGGCGTGCAGCAGGCGGGCAATCTGGGCGTGGCCGCGCTTGGCGGAGACCGCCTTGCGCAGGGTGGCGAGAGCCTGCAAGTCTTCCTGGGCCTCGGCGACGGCAGGAGCGGCGTGACCGGATTTCGTGGCCAGCCAGTTCTCGGCCAGCGTCACCATTTCGATGTGCAGCTCGTAGCTTTTGCGTGCGTCATCAGCGAAGGTGAAAAGGCCGTGCTTGAGCAGCACCATGCCTTCGATGCCTTCGGCGCACAGGTCGCGGCCCTTGATCAGGTCGTGGATGGTTTTGGCCAGGATGAAGCCGGGCATCACATAGGGCACGATGATCACACGCCCGCCAAAGACCTCTTTCACCCGTGCCTCGCCTTCGGCGTTGCAGGTGAGCGCGGCGATGGCGTCAGCATGGGAATGATCGACAAACTTGAACGGCAGAATGGCGTGCAGAATGGCCTCGATGCTCGCGGCGGGCGCGTTGGGATTGGTCATCGCCGCGCGCTGTTGCAGCACCATGTCGCTGTCGCTCATGGCGGGCAGATCCGCCATTTTCAGCAGGGCGGCCATGCGCACGGGCGAGAAGCCTTCGCGTTCAATGGTGGCCAGGTCCCAGCCGCTGCCTTTGACATGGCAGAGGCTCACCGGATCGCCAAAGAAGTCTTTCTCCTCGGTCTTGACGGAGGTGTTGCCACCGCCATGCAGGACCAGCGAGGGGTTGCGACCCAGCAGGCGCGAAGTGTACACCCGCTGGCCCAGCGGATCGGTGCCAAAAGTGAGGGCTTCTTGATCGTTCCAGAGTGATTGCATCGAGGGGAGAGAGGAGGACTGAGGGCAGGCTGCCAGGGCTTAAGCGCAGACGTAATCGCGCATCGCATCGAAGATCACGACCACGGAGCAGGCTCCGGCGTCGGGGTGACCGATGGACTGTTCGCCAAGGGTCTTGGCGCGGCCCATGGTGGCGATCATGGCCTTGCTGGCTTCACGACCGGCTTCGGCGGCGGCGGCCACGGCCGTGAGCGCTTCATTGAGCGGCAGGGCAGTGACTTCCTGGGCCTTGAGCATGGCGGGGTGCAGGGCATCAATCATGGTCTTGTCGCCTGGCTTCGCACCGCCGCGCGCCATCACGCCTTCCAGGCCGGCCTTGATCAGGTCCGCGAGCCCCTGGGCATCAAAACTTTCGCGGCCGGCCAACGCCTTGCCGCCATTGCGCCACAACGTGCCAAAGATCGCGCCGCTGGCGCCACCCATGCTGCTCATCATGGCCATGCCGGTGGCGGAGAAAGCCTTCTCCACGCTCTCGACCCCGGGGGCGAGTTTTTCCTTCACCGCGTTCATGCCGCGCTCCATGCCTTGTCCGTGGTCGCCGTCGCCCAGATTGCGATCGGCTTCGGAGAGCATGGGTTCGGCGGCGATGATTCGATCAGCCACCAGGAGGAGCATGGCTTTGACTTCGTCTTTGTTGAGTGAGGACTTGGGCATGGGGCGGGGAGTTTTGGCGGCGGCGGGACGAAAGTCAACCGACAAGCCGCACGGACGGCAGGCCAATTAGGCGAAGCCAGCGCATGCCCCCACTTCCAAGGCCCCGTCGCCTCACAACCCTGCCTGTCTCCCCATCGTGGAAGGAGAAGGTCCGGGATCGAGTGCAAAGCGCCATAGCGGGCTTCGCCAGAACAGTTCTACGGGGAAGTTTGGTTTGCGCCGCGCACTGGGTAGGGCGCGTTGTCGCCTCCTTCGCCAAGGCTACGGAGCGCAAGCCCCACAGCGCCATCATGGCAGGCCGAGGGGTTTGGTTTCCACCGTGGGTTCGTCGATGAACCCGTGACCCCGCGACGACGGCGGCCTGGGACAGGCCGCCCTACCCTTGCGCCCGGCTCCGAAAACGATTACTTCCCGATGGGAGAAGGACTGCGCGATCAGGCAAACGTCGTCACGCCCGGTTTGGGCAGCGGCGTGGGCTCGAACTTGTCGCCCCATTTCAGGGTCTCTTCGGGTGCCAGGTCGAGCGTGCTCTTGACCATTTCTTCCCAGGTGATGCGCTTGCCGGTGTAGGCGGCGGTACGGCCCAGGATGGCCACCAGCGTGCTGTTCATCATGCGGTCGCCGTTGTTGATCACCTCGCCGTGGCGGATCGCCGCAAACAGCTCATCGTGCTCGATCTTGTACATGTCCTTTTTCTGACCCTTCCAGCGCCAGCGCTTTTCGCCGTCGATGATGGCGTCAGCGCCCTTGGTTCCAATCAGGAGCTTGCCTTTGGTGCCGGTGATCGTGTCCGCCGTCTCGCCATAACAGTTGGGAATCTGGCGGTGGGCGATGTGGCAAATGACGTTGCCGGCGAATTCATAGGCCACGTGGAAGTGGTCGAAGATGTTGCCGCCTTCCGCCGGAATCTGCCGTCCGCCCACGCCCACGGCCGCCACCGGCGGCACGTCGTGGTTCGCCCAGCAGAGCTTGTCGATGCTGTGCACCGCCTGCTCCACGAGGCCGTCGCCGCCGAGCCAGGAAAAGTTGTACCAGTTGCGGATCTGCCACTCCACATCACCCATCCCTGGGGGGCGGGTCTCGGCCTTGGGCATCGGCTTCACCGGGCCGGTATGATAGGTGTGCGAGCTGGCCACGACATCGCCGATATCGCCGTCGAACAGGCGCTTGAAGGCCTCCACGCGGGCCACGTCATAGCGCCAGCAGAAGCCGGCCACCAGATTGAGCTTCTTCTGCTTGGCCTTCTCCACGGCGGCTACGGCCATGCGGTAGCCCACGGCATCCACCGCCATGGGCTTCTCGCAAAAGATGTGCTTGCCCGCTTCGACCGCCGCAGTCAGATGCAGGGGCCGGTAACCCGGAGGGGTGGCCAGGATGACCACATCCACATCGGAGGCGAGCAGCTTTTGGAATCCGTCCAGGCCGGTGTAGCGGCGGTCCGCCGCCACCGCCACGCGTTCGCCATGGATCGCGCTCAGATTGCCCAGCGCCTTGTCGATCTGGGTGTCCAGCACATCGGCAATGGCCACCAGTTTCGAGTTCTTGTCATACGCGCTCAGCGCCTGGTTCGCCGCTCCCGAGCCGCGCCCGCCGCAGCCGATCAGCCCAATTTTGAGCGTCTCGCTGGAATCCGCCTTCTCCTTTGCGCGCAGCGTGGTGGCCGCCGTGATGATGGCCGGTGCGAACAGGGAACCGGTGCCGGTGCGAAGGAAGTGACGACGTGTGAGCGGGGAAGGTGTGGAACTCATGATGGATAGAGAAGTGAGAACTAATCGCCCCGTGCGGGACCGAAATTGCAGAAGAGACTCAAGACTTGGTGTCAAAGGACATCAAAGCGGCCCGCAATCGCACGAGGCACCCGATACGCAGCGCTGTGCAGTCGCTATAGGACCCATAAGTCACATAGGACCTATGTTTTGAGCCGGGGCAAAACTAAATCCCGGTGCGCGGCACCAGGTACGTGCCTCCTTCATCGCCGTGCAGGCCATCCCCATTCAACCGCCTGGTATCCCCGCTGTCGCTGTTGGAGCCGGAGGGGTTCAAGGCGGCATCAATCAGCAGCTGGCAGTCATCCAGCAGCACTTCCCCCGCCTTGGCGATGAAGTCCGCTTCAAAGGCACGGGAATGCAGTACGAGCAGCGAGCATTCACCACGCCGCAGCGCCAGCACATGCACGCCCTCGTAGCCAAACCAGAAGGTCTGCACCTCGCGCCCGCCACCGGCAAAATGCTCGTGGGCATCGTGCAGGGAATGCATCAGCTTGTCGGCGCGGAAGTCCTCATACGGCAGCAGATTGACAAGCACCTGCCTGCGCCAGGCGAGACAGACGCCGTTCACCGCACCCGCGTGTTTCAGGCGCTCCAGCGCTGACCGAAGTGATGGGGCAATCTTGACAGCCATGTGAAAAAGAAGGGAGTACGGGGTTACTCGGCAGAAACGTTTTCCAGCAGTTCCATCAAAGGGGCATGGCGGGCGATCACCGCGCCATTGCCGGGATCATTGGCAGAAAGGCCCAAGCCTTCATAGGCCCAGAGGTGGGTGAAGTCCGCCTCGCGAAAGGCACCCATCCACGGCGGGCCCAGTTCAAGCGCCGCACCGATCTTCTGGCCAAAGTGCCGCAACCCCTGGAAGTCAGCCGCGAAATGAGTGGCATCCTCCTCGCTGGTGTCGCCTACGATGTTGCCATCACAAATCTGAAACCGCTTCAGTTCGGCAGAGAGGGCGGATGGGTCGGCAGTGATCATGCAAGGTTGAAGCCCGTTTTCCCACGAAAGTTGCACGGGAAGCAAGATAAAAGACACAAGACTGGGCGACAAAAGACAGAAGACTTGAAGACAACAGACAGAAGATTGGAAAGCAGGGGTCTGAACCGTTCAGATCAGGTCTTTTGTCTTCTGTCTTCAAGTCTCCTGTCTTTCCTGCGAGTTCCCGGGCCTTCCGTGCGTTTACCCGCGCATGCCGTCCCCCCTGCTCTGTTTCCTCGCCGCCCTGTGCCTCCCTCTGGCAGCCCTGGCCGATCCCGCCACCGAGGCGCGCGCCATCCTGGATGCCACCGGGGTCAAAGGCGGTTTCGTCGTGCAACTGGGCATAGGCGACGGCAAGGTGACGGCGGCCCTGCGTGCCAACGACGGCATGGTGGTGCACGGCCTGGACACCGACGAGGCTAAGATCACCGCCGCACGCGACTGGATGCTCAAGGCCGGGGTTTACGGCCCGGTCAGCGTGGAGCGGCTCACGCACGGCCTCCTGCCCTACCTCGACAACATGGTCAACCTCGTCGTGGTCGAGGACCCGCAGGCCGTCGCGGAGCAGGAAATTCAACGGGTGCTCGCCCCCAACGGCGTGGTCTATGCCCGGACCGGCGACACTTGGAAGAAGACCATCAAACCCCGCCCGCTCGACATGGATGACTGGACGCACTACCTGCACGGGGCGGACGGCAACCCGGTGGCGCATGACAAGCATGTGGGGCCGCCCGAGAGCCTGCAATGGGTGGGCAGCCCGCGCTGGTCGCGCCACCATGACCGCATGAGCAGCATCAGCGGCATGGTCAGTTCCAACGGCCGCATCTTTTACATCATGGACATGGGTTCGCGCGTCTCCATCATGCTGCCGCCGCACTGGAAGCTGATCGCCCGCGACGCCTTTAACGGCATCATTCTGTGGAGCCGCGACATCCCGGACTGGCAGGACCACCTGTGGCCCCTGAAGAGCGGCCCCACGCAGCTCACCCGCCGCATTGTCGCCATCGGCGACCGCGTGTATGTTACCCTCGCCCGCGAAGCCCCGGTCACCTGCGTTGACGGCACCAATGGCAAGATCATTCGCGAGTATGCAGGCACCAAGACCTGCGAGGAAATCCTGGTCGACAAGGGCCAGCTCCTGGTCCTGGCCAATCATGGCAAGAGCGAGCGCGACACTTACAAGATCCAGGGCGGCGGCGACCAGGGGCGGGTGGAGAAGGAATTCGAATGGGACGCGAAGCCGCGTGAAATCGTGGTGCTCGATGCCGAAACCGGAGCGAAGAAATGGAGCAAGGCCAGCGTCGTCGCGCCGCTCTCGATGTGCGTGAACGACAAGGCCCTGGTGTTTCATGATGGCGACCGCGTGGTGGCGCTCGACCGCAACAACGGCAATGAAATGTGGAAAACCGAGCCCGCCAGCCGGCGCGCCCACATCACCTTCAATTTCGGCCCGCGCCTGCTGCTCTGGCACGATGTGGTGCTTTATGCCGGAGGCGATGGCAAGATGCGCAGCTACGACCTTGGCACCGGCAAGGAGTTGTGGCAGGGCGACCACCCGCCGAGCGGTTATCAGTCACCGCAGGATCTCATGGTAGCGCGCGACCTGGTATGGTGCGCCCCTACCACCAACGGCAATTTGAGCGGTGATTTCACCGGCCGCGACCCGCGCACAGGCGAGACCAAGGTGAGCTTCCCGCCCAGCGTGGACACGTATTGGTTCCACCATCGCTGCTACATTTCCAAGGCCACCGACGACTATATCATGCCCTCGCGCACCGGCGTCGAGTTCGTCAATCTGACCACCGAAAAATGGGACATCAACCACTGGGTGCGCGGTGCCTGTCTTTATGGCGTGATGCCCGCCAACGGGCTCGTCTATGCGCCGCCGCATGACTGCGCCTGCTATCCGGAGACGAAGATCTACGGCCTCAACGCCATGGCGCCGAAAACCGACGTGCGCCCCCGGCCTGATCTGCGCGACAGCGATGAAGGCCGCTTTGAGCGCGGCCCGGCCTATGACGACAGCTTTGCCGATGCGAAGCCGACGACTGCGGAAGACTGGCCGATGTACCGCAGCAACGTGGGCCGCACCGGCTGGCTGCGCTCACCGGTGGGCGCGAGCTTGACCTCCTCCTGGAACACCAAGCTGGGCGGCAAGCTCAGCGCCCTGAGCATCGGCGAGGGCAAGGTGTTCGTGGCGCAGATCGAGCAACATACCCTGCATGCCCTGGATCAGCGCACCGGCACGCCTGCGTGGCACTTCACCACGGGCGGGCGCATCGACTCGCCCCCCAGCATCTGGAAGGGCCGCGTGCTGTTCGGCTGCGCCGATGGCTGGGTGTACTGCCTGCGCGCCAAGGATGGCGCGATGGTCTGGCGCTTCCGCGGTGCGCCGCGCTGGGAGCGGCACATGGCCTTTGAAGGGCTGGAGAGCGTGTGGCCGGTGAGCGGCGCGGTGCTGCTCGAAGACGGCGTGGCGAGCTTTGTCGCCGGGCGCTCAAACTTCCTGGATGGCGGCCTGCGCTTCATCAAGCTCGACGCCGCCCAGGGCTCCAAACTGGTGGAAACCAGCGTCGATGACAAGAATCCCAACACCGGCGCCGGCTTCCAGGACAGCTTGCAGACTTTGCAAATGCCCGCCGGTCTGGCGGACATACTGGTGAGCGACGGCAAGAACATCTACCTCAAAAGCCAGAAATTCAGCGCCGATGGCAGCCGGCCAGAGTTTGGCGTGAACAGCGGCAACGCCACGCTCCATGGCGCGGATCAGCAGGGCGAGGGGGCGCACGTGTATGCGCCCATGGGCTTCCTGGATGATTCGTGGTTCCACCGCAGCTACTGGGTCTATGGCAAGAACATGGCTGGTGGCCACAGCGGCTATTATCAGGCCGGCAAGTTCACCCCGGCCGGCCGGATTTTGTGCGTGGATGACCAGAACGTGTATAGCTACGCCCGCAAACCGCAGTACTACAAGTGGACCACGCCGCTGGAGCACCACCTGTTCAGCGCGCCGAAGGAAGCCCCCAAGGTCACCGAAAGCGTGCTCGCCAGGGTGCTGGAAAATGGCAACCCACGCAAAGCACAGAAAAAAGGCGGCAAAGGCAAGGCCGCCGAAAAGATCACCCAAGCTGCCGTAACGGTGGCCAAAAGCGCGACGCTTGACCCCCGCAACACGCCCCTCACCGTCGAGGCCTGGATCAGGGCCGAGCAGAGCAGCGGCGTGATCGTGACGCAGGGCGCCGGCCTCAACGGCTACGGTCTGGCCCTGCGCAATGGCAGGCCGGAATTCGTGGTGGTTTCGGACAAGACCAGTTCAACCCTCGCAGCCCCGGCCGGCATTGACGACAGCTGGCATCACCTGGCCGGAGTGCTGGCCGCAGACAAGACCATGAAGCTCTTCATCGACGGCCAGATGGCGGCCGAGGGCAAGGCCAACGCCCTGGTGGCGAAGAATCCCAATGTGGGCCTGAGCGTGGGCGACGAAGGCAGCGCCGGTGTGTTTCGCGGCAGCCTGCCCAGCTTCACCGGCTGGATCGACCTGATCCGCATCAGCCACACCGCGATCGGTCCGGAAGATGCCAAAAGCCTCGCTTCCGATCCCGATGCCGCCACGCCGGAAGCCGCCAAGACCGTGCTGGCGCTCACCTTCGACAAAAACAACACCAAGGACAGCAGCCCGGCCAAGAACCATGGCAAGGGCAGCGACAAGCTGATCTTTGAGAAGGGCGCGGGCAAAGGTTTGGCGCTCCATCTGGCCAGCGACGCCCCCAAGCAGGGCACGGGAGCCATCGCCGCCAACAAGCCCGCCCTGCCCAAGGACGGCTATTTCGTGGAACCGCACTGGGCCAAGGAAGTGCCCCTCATCGCCCGGGGCATGGCCCTGGCCGGCAAGGTCGTTTTCATCGCCGGGCCCACCCAGGTGGTCGATGAAGAAGACGCGCTGGCACGCCTCAGCAAGGGCGATGACAGCATCCTCCCCGCCCTCAAGGAGCAGGACGAAAACATGGATGGCAAACACGGTGCCACGATCCTGGCCGTGGATGCCCCTACGGGCGGCGTTCTCACCACCACCAAGCTTGCCAGCCCGCCCGTGTGGGATGGCATGGCCGCCGCCCGCGGCTGCATTTTCGTCTCACAACTTGATGGAACAGTGACTTGTTTGCAGGGGAGCTGATCAGCGCACTCTGGTCAGGCCGTCCATTGAGTCCACAAGGTCCACCTCGTCCATGGGACCCATAGGACCTATGCGACTTATAGGACCTATGCCTGGGCCGCTATTTCAGCAACGATGCGTGACTACAGCGCGGTGTTAGATGGCACTCGTCAGGACTTTGTGGCCTGATCGAGCATCTTCAGGAGATCCTCGAGGGCTGTTTTGCCTTTCTTGAGATTCACCTTGCTGCTGCGGAGTGCGGAGATTGCCTTGTCCAGCGTCTTGTCGATCGTGGTCCAGGTCACTTCATTCTTCGGCTTGAGTGACTTCTCCTTTTCGTCCCAGATGGTTTCGAGGTCGGTAAGCTTGGCCACCATCTCTGTGGTCTTGCCGGCGGCAAGCGCCTCGATCGTTTCCTTGGCCAGTTTCTTGAACTCCGCCGTTTCCTTCGCTCTGTAAACAGCGGCTACTGAGCCGGCCTTATCGGCAGCTTGGAGCGGTGCGATGGTCAGCGTGAAAGCGCCAAAAACGGCGGCGAGGGCGATGGATACAAATACGGAGCGACGTATGTTCATGGAGTGCATCATTTTTGTGGGTTGGTGGTAATTGGTGGCGCGCTGTTGTTGTGAGATCACCCGGCAACAGGCGCGGCGGATTCCTTCTTGTGGCGGATGGTGGTGCCGATAATGAAGAGCGCAAGGATCGCGGCCAGAACGGCTGAAGAGCCGAGGGTGCCAAAATTAAGGCCCCCTTCGGCACTGCCCCTTGTCAGCACGTCCCCCAGCGTCGCGCCAAATGGGCGCGTCAGGACGAACGCAAGCCAGAAGAGCAGCACGCGGGAGATCTTGGTGGTCAGCGCGACGGTGACCAGCACGGCCAAAAGTCCGCCAATCAGTGCCGCTCCTCCTGCGAAGCCGAGTCCGGAATTGTCGGCAAGGAAATCGCCCAGGGCCGTGCCCAGGGTGTTGGAGAAGAGGATGGCGATCCAGTAAAACATTTCCACGCGTCGGGTTCGAATGCGGGTCACGTCCAGTGAACCAGCAGTGAGACGCCAGAAAACAAAAACCACAGTCAGTCCTCCCAGGAGGATGGCCGTCCCTGTGGCATAGCCCAGCTCCAACGTGCGGTCCATGTAGTCGGACATCGTGGTGCCTGCGGTGCTGGTGGCAAGAATGACCAGCCAGTAGAGCACCGGGTGATATACGTTGGAGAGCAGCTGGGCGACCAGCGTGATCAGGAAGAAACCGATGAGGATCATGGAGCTAAGCGCATAGCCGAGCCCCAGCGTTTTTGAAAACAAATCGCCCGCAGTCTCGCCGAGAGTGGTTGCGCAAATCTTCATGACCCAGAAGGCGAAGGTGATTTGAGGCAGCTTGTTCATGAGAAAGTTTTCTTCGTTTTTTGTGAGCGTTGAAATTCCAGGCTGTCGCGAAGCAGTGCTGGTGACATCGTTGTTTTCTGCAATCGCAGTGCAGAGGACTGCCGTACAGTCAGGACCCATGCCCGGGCCCTGAATTTGCCTGCCTACTCCTTCAACAACGGCGCCACGATCGCGGTCAGCACCTTGTAGCCTTCGGCATTGAGGTGCAGCATGTCCGCCACCAGCAGATTCGGATTGGGCTGGCCCTCGGGGGTGAGCAGCGCGGGGAATAAATCCACAAACTGCATGTTAGGCTTGCCGGCCATCAGCGAGCGGATGCCGTCGTTCACCTTCTTCTGCTCAGGAAGCATCGTCACGCGCTTCACGCTGGGGCGCAGGGAAAGATAGATGACCTTCGTCTCGGGCAGGGTGGTGGTGAACTTCGCCATGAGCTGCTTCCAAGTGTCTATCACCTGCTCCGCCTTCTTGCCGGCGGCGAGATCGTTGTCGCCCGCATAGAACACGATGGTCTTCGGCTTGTATGGGAAGACGATGCGATCCAGGTAGCGCAGCACGTCCGATGACTGCGAGCCGCCAAAGCCGCGGTTGAACACGGGCAGGCCGGGGAAATCCTCCTTCAAGCTCTTCCACTTGACCATGGTCGAGCTGCCGACGAATTCGATGCCGTTGAGTGGTGGCGGCAGGGTCTTGTCAGCCTTCTCAAAAGCAGCGATGCTGGGTTCCCACTTGTCTGCCGCAACGGGCTTTGGGGACTCGGCGTAAACGCTGGCGGCAAAGGCGAGGAAGAGAAGGATTCGGCTCATGGTTTTGATCGTGCGTGGAGACATAGGCTGAATGCGTGGAGATCTCAAGTTGACATCATCACCCTCGGGCGTGGCCGTCCCTGACATGGGTGGATGCCAGGCCAGGAGCCGTTCGGGGGTGATCGCGTAAACGCTTGACTCCAACTATCGCTGCCTTGCGAGGCCGTGAAACAGAGCCCATTGCCAAGCCTGAGTGAAAATTCCGTCATGCGCGACACGCCATGTGAGCCAAAGTTGGAGTCAAGCCTTCAGGCGGTCACCCTGGGGCGTGGCCATGTCTGGGGTGATCGCGTAAACGCTGACTAACTGACTTCGGCGACGCCGGGCGGGTGCCCACAGGCTTACCACTTCACCGTCTTGAAGTACTCGATGTGCTTTGGCATCTGATCCATCACCGTGTCGGACTCGTCTTCGATGAAGTAATGCTTGATGCCAATCTTTCCGGCTTCGGCGAACACGCTGGGCCAGTCCACCTGGCCCTGACCGAGCACCACGTTGTTGTTCACGTCGGTATGGCCGGTCAGTTCGCCTGTGGCCACGCCCTTTTTGAGGTCCTTCAAATGCATGAGCGCCCAGCGGTCAGGATATTTTTGCATCAGCTTCACCGGGTCCTGGCCGGGGAAGATGATCCACAGCACGTCCATTTCATAGTTCACCTTGCCGGGCGTGGTCTGCTTGATCAGCTTGTCCACCAGCGTGCCTTCGGCGGCGGGCTGAAATTCAAAGCCGTGAATGTGGTAGAAGAACTTGATGCCTTCCTTCGCCAGCGCCTCGCCCGCCTTGTTGAAGACCTCAATGGCATCGTTGCACTGCTCTTCATTAAAATTGCCCTTGTGATCGATCCATGCGCAGCCGGCGTATTGGAGGTTTAGCGCCTTGGCTTCCTTCACCACGTTGTCGAGATCCTTCTTCCAGCGCGAATAGGGGAAGTGGGCGCTGACGCCCTTGAGGCCGCGCTTGGCGAGTTCCGCGTTGAACTGCTCGGCCGTGAGGTCATACGTGCCGGCCAGTTCCAGCTCCGTGATGCCCATCGCCTGCACCTTGTCCAGCACCCAGGCCGCTCCGTGCAGCTTGGCCTGGGAGCGCAGGCTGTACATCTGCAGTCCGGGGGGCGCATCAAAACCGCCGGCGCTGGCATTGAGGGACGCGAGGACCGCCAGGGCGGCAATGGTGGAGCAGGCAAGACGTTTCATGGTGAGATCGGTGAGCGCTCATCCAACCAGGAACCATGCGGTGACGCAAGCGTTGTATCACTCATTCATCAGCCCGCCCGGCCAGCCGGACTGCGCATTGGAACCGGGCGCGGCGACCCCAAACGAGGAGTCCTCCAGCAGACCTGCTGCCGCGCCGATTTCCGCCGGCGCTGGCGGCGCGGCGGGCACGGGTTCATGCAGCCCGCTGAGGAGTCGCTTCACCCGGGACACATCGTCGGCTTCAAAGATCGGCGCTTCGAGCGCGTCATCGTCGTCCAGCAGTGAAAAGCCCGGGCCGTCATCGTCCTCAAGCAGCAATCCCTGAGGCGCCTCGTCGGAATCCAGCAGTGACACGGGCTCGTGGCCGCCCTCCTGGATTTGCAGGAACGCGCCCCATTGCGAAGCACAATGCCGCAAGAACGAGCGGGCCGGAACGGAGCCCGCGGGCAGCCCTTGGAAATAGCGGGGCACATCCAGAAACGCCTCGAAACGCTGTGTTTCAGCCTCCGGCACCTGGCTCTCGCGCAGGCGCAACTGCAGCAAGTCCGCCGCGTCCGCCGCCGATAGCCCGCTCAGCATGAACTGCGCGGTCGTGAGACGGTCCTGCAAGGCGCTGGGCAGATGAGGGGCGAACGTGCTCTGCCAGACATCTTGATTCACGCTAAGGAAGACATTCACACCTTCCAGTTCGGCCAGTTCCAGCAGCATCGTGGCAACGCGCAGCCCGGATTGGTCCTGGCGGTAAAAGCCGTTCAGATGATCGACGAACAGCACCACGGGCCGCCACAGGGTCGCCAGCCGCAGCCACCGCACAAAGGCCGCCTGCGAGCCGCCGGCAAGCATGACAACGGATTCCAGCGAAGCCATCGAGCCGTCATGCGCTGCCGCGAACAGGGCATCCACCCAGCCATCCATGGCACCGGCATCCGGCAGCGCCTCTGCCAGCTCGATCAAAGGCTTGCGCAGTTGCGGGTAGTGCGTGCTCAGCCAGTCGCCGATCATCCGTGCCTTGGTCCCCTGCTGAAACAGGTCCGCGGGATCAGCCGAGAGCACGCGGATCGCCTGCTCCTTGTTCGCGCACGGCAGGCGGCCATCGCGTATCAACCGCAGCACCATGGACGCAACGATGCCGGCGCATACCTCGCGCAGCCGCGACCAGCCTGGGGTCTTGCCTGGAAGGTGGCGCAGGACCTCCACCGCCTCCTGGCTCACGCCCGTCCACATCACCTCCATGCCCGCGCGAAACACCAGCGGCACGGCGACCACCCGCGATTCCACGGTGCCGGCGACGCGCCCAAGCAGGTGCGTCTTGCCATAACCGGCGCGCGGGGCGGTGAGCAGCAGCACAGGCTTGTCCGAACGACCGAGGCCGGCGCGGTCGCCCCGATGTTCGATGGCATTCGCCATGCGTTGAAAAACTTCCTGGTTCATCCCGGGCACGGACCTGTTCTGCGCCACCTCAAAGGGTGATGAACACGTCTCCGAAGCAAAAGGATTGGGCAGCCAGGAGGGCACGGAAGGGCCGGAAAGGGGGGGTGGGGAAAGGTCCACGAGGGGTTTGCGAGCAGGGTTCAACATCGGGTCCAATGAGCGGCAGCATTTGCGCAGTCCTTTTGATCAGGCGATTCAGCGTCTTCCAACGCTGAAGCTTTGACACCTTATACACCCTCTGTAACGGGTCTCAACAGTGACTTCCCCTGCCCCGCTCTGCTACACTCTGGCTGATCTTGACTGCTGGCCCGAACTCGATCCCCCGGCCCGGCTGGCGGTGATCGGTGATCCCATCGCCCACTCCAAATCGCCGCAAATGCACAACCCGGCGCTGGCCGCCTGCGGCATCGCGGCGCAGTACGTGCGCGTTCGGGTACCGGTGGGCCAGGTGGCCGCGGCATTTCGCCAGTTTGCCAGCCAGGGTTTTTGGGGTATCAACGTCACCATCCCGCACAAATTCGAGGCGCTGGACGCCGTGGATGTGATCGACCCGCTGGCCAAAACCCTTGGCGCAGTCAACACCGTGGCCATCCGCGAGGGCCGGCTGCATGGCTACAACAGCGATGGACCCGGCTTCCTGCGCAGCGTCAAAGAAGCGTTCGATGCCGATGTGGCCGATCTTCGAGTCCTCATCCTGGGAGCGGGCGGCGGCGCAGGCCGGGCGGTGGCGGTGCAGTGCGGGCTGAAAAAATGCTGTCGTCTGGTGCTGGTCAACCGCACCCACGACAAATTGCAGGCACTGGTCGCGGAACTGGCGGCCCTGGGCGGCACCCGGGCTGAAGTTGCCTTGTGGAATGACGACGCCTTGGCCTCCGTGCTGCCGGAAGTGGATTTGATTGTCAACGGCACCTCTTTGGGCATGAAACCGGAGGATGTGCCGCTGCTGCCCGAAGGCGTGCTGACACCCCGGCACCTGGTCTTCGACATGGTGTATCGCCCTGGCGGCCAGCTCACCGGGCTTGGCGCGGCGGCGCAGCGGGCGGGCACCCGCTACGTGGATGGCGCCACCCTGCTGTTGCATCAGGGTGCGATCTCGTTTGAGCACTGGTTTGATCAGCCTGCCCCGCTTGACGTGATGCGTGCTGGACTGTCAGCGGCGCTCAGGGCATAATGTATTTTAATGACATCGTCCCAGCACTTTTTGCTTAGTTTCGCCACCTCCATGCTTGGTGCCACGATCCTGGTGATTGCAGTGTTCCTGGCCCAGGACTGGCTCAACGCGCATGATATACCGTCCTACCTGCTGGCACTTGGCGTCTTCATCGGCGGACACCTGTTCATTCGCTGGTACTTTCGAAACTTCGTTCCGATCGCCTGCCCGCACTGCGGGCACAAGCGCTGCTATCCGATTCGCGGACACTCTGACCGCTTCCGCTGTGACGTCTGCGGGGCGGATTCGTGAGGAGCAGGATGAAGGATGAAGGATGAAGGATGAAGGATGAAGGATGATCGATGATCGATGATCGATGAATGATGAATGATGAAGATACCGAGCAGGTGAAGGGCTGTTCCGAAAGGCAACCCCGACCGTCATCGCTCATCCATCATCGCTCATCCATCATCGCTCATCCATCATCGCTCATCCATCATCGCTCATCCATCATCGCTCATCCATCATCCTTCATCCCTCTTCCTTCTTTTGCGCCGCCTGCCACTCGTCAAAGTGTTCTCTCGGGGCCTTGAAGATGGCGGCGCAACGCGGGCAGGTGATGGTGGCGGCACCCTCCTCGAAGATGTGGTCCAAGTCGTCCGCGGGGAGGCGGGCCAGCAGCGGATAGAGGCGCTCCACTGAGCAGCCGCATTCAAACAGGTAGCCACGGGTTTCCAGCGGGGTGAGGTGCTCCTTCTCATTGATCCGCTCCACGTCCTCCTGCTCCAAGCCCATCAGCCACTCCTCATCGCAATCGGGCTCGGCGGAGATCATGATAAGCTCCTCGTCCTCACCGCGGAAAAACCGGGTGATACGCTGCTCGCTCTGGGTGTAAAAATGCTCCACGGCCTCCAGGACATCCATCCCCACAAAGTCCACCATGCTCTGGCGGCCCACCTCGACGCCGCGGTTCACCTGGGCGATGAACAGGCACTTGCCGGTGTCCTTCACGCCCTCGGTGAAGATACGGCCCGTCACCCGCCCGGGGCGGCTGCCGCCGGTGGCAAACAAGTTCATCAGCGGATGGCGGATGTTGATCGTCCACGCCACCACCTCATCCTGCGGGCGCGAGCACAGGTGCAGCGTGAGCGCGGCAAGCGCGTCCTTGAGCATCGTGTCGCCTTCCTTCTCGTTGCGCAGGCCATGCTGCATCAAGTGCAGGTAGTAGTCCATGTACAGCGGCGAAAAATGCGCGCGGGTAAGCAGGGCGTTGCGCTTGCGGACAAAAAAGGAACGGACAGCGACGGTGGAGGCATCATCCAGGGGCGTTTGACTCATGGGGTGAGTTTATGCACCGCCATCGGTGAAGCACCAACAACAAATTCGTCCGGTTCGGTTTATCGGTTTATCGGTTCGAAGGCGTTTGTTCAGGTCAACCGATAAACTGACAAACCGAAGAACCGATAAACGGTTCCACTGTCCCTCATCCAGTCAGACCAGCTTCACGTAGCGCAGTCCGGGCAGCGGCCGCACCAGACGCTTCATCTCGAGACGCATCAAAGTGGAAGACACCGTCGCACTGGACAGGCCGCAGCGGGCGGTGATCTGGTCGATGTGCGACTGCTCCGTGCCCAGGGCGGCAAACACGGCCTCTTCATCCGCCGAGAGGCTGATCGGCATTACCGGCTCCGCCACTTTCGGGGCGCGCGGGGCGGTGGGGAAAAGCGACATCAAATCATCCAGGATGTCACCGCCATCGGTCACCAGCTTGGCGCCCTGCTGGATCAGCTTGTTGCAGCCGGCCGAAGTGGGGCGGTCGATGTTTCCAGGCACCGCATAGACGGCGCGGCCCATTTCCACGGCCTGATTGGCCGTGATCAGCGAGCCGCTGCGCACGGGCGCTTCCACCACCACCAGCCCCGAGCACCAGCCCGCGACAATGCGGTTGCGCAGCGGGAAGGACTGCCGGTCCGGCGGGTAATCCACCGGGAACTCGGTGATCACCGCGCCCTGCTTGGCAATGCGTTCCGCCAGCCCCATGTTTTCCGGCGGATAGAGCTGGCCCATGCCCGCGCCAATGACGGCGATGGTGCGGCCCTTGGACGCCAGCGCCCCCTCATGGGCCGCCGTATCAATGCCCCGTGCCAGACCGCTGACCACGGTGAACCCGGCGTAGGCCAGTTGAAAGCTCATCTTCCTGGCCACCTCCAGCCCGTAAGGGGTGGCCTGCCGTGAACCCACGACGCCGAGGGCGTTGCGGTCCTTCTCGAGCAGCTCGCCCCAAACATAAAGCACCAGGGGCGGCGCGTGGATCTGCTTGAGCAGGAAGGGATACAGCGCATCCTCCTGCGTCATCACGGTGAGTTCCATTTCAGCAATCCGGCGCAGCTCGCGCGACAGGTCGATGCTCGACTCCCAGCCGTGGAGGGTCTCCGCCAGCTCACGTCCAAAGCCTTCGACGCGCAGGATCTCGCCCGTCGTGGCGGACAGAATGCGCTCAGGGCTGCCGAACACCTCCAGCAGCCGGCGCACCCGCACCGGGCCGATCTTCGGCAGCAAATTCAATGCGAGATAAGCTTCGGTGCGAGTCATTTACGCAGTTCAGCGAGTGCCTGGATCAGGTCATTTTCCGTCACCTCGTGACTCACGCAGGCCTCGCCCAGATGCTTCAACAGCACGAAGCGCACCTTCCCCTGGTCATACTTCTTGTCCATGCGCGTACGCCGCAGCAGATCCTCATCCGTCATGCCCGCCGGCAGCTTCAAGGGCAGGCCGAATGCGGCCAGCGCCGCGCGAATACGCTCCAGTTCCGGAGTGCTCAGATGCGAAATTTCCTTCGACAGCCAGGCTGCGGCATTCAGCCCTATTGAGATCGCCTCGCCATGCAGCAGGGTGCCGTAGCCCGCCGCCGCTTCGACGGCATGCCCCAGTGTGTGCCCAAGGTTCAGAATGGCGCGCGTGCCGGTTTCTTCGAATTCATCCGCCTCCACCACGCCCGCTTTGATCGCCACGTTGCGGCGGATCAATTCCACCATGTCACCCTCGCCCCGGGCCACGGCCTCAATGACGTCGAACATGGAGGCGTCCCTGATCGCCGCGTGCTTGATGATTTCCGCGAAGCCTGAGTTCCATTCCCGTTTGGGCAGCGAATCTAGCGTATCCACATCCGCGATCACAAGCGCGGGCTGGTGGAAGGCGCCCACCATGTTCTTCGCGTCGGCAAGGTTCACACCGGTCTTCCCGCCCACTGAACTGTCCACTTGCGACAGCACCGTGGTGGGCACCTGCACATAGGGGATGCCGCGCTGATAGACCGAGGCCGCGAACCCGGCCAGATCGCCGATCACCCCGCCACCAAGCGCCACCACAAAGCTCTTCCGGTCCAGCCCGGCACGGGCCATTTCATCGCAAACTTTTTCCACACAGGCCAGGGACTTGGAGGCTTCGCCGGAGGCCACGCTGATGAGGACCGGCTCCTTGCCGGCCGCGCGCAGGCTTTGCAGCACCGTGTCCGCATAAAGCGGGCCCACCGTGTCATTCGTGACCACGGCCACCCTGGTACCATGGAGCTTGTGGCTGACAGCGGCGCCCGTGCCTGCCAGCAGCCCCCGGCCCACCTGAACCGTGTAGCTGCGAGGACCCAGATTTACAAAGACGGAGCGGGCGGCGGTGGAAGGCGGAGGCATGGGTAAAGCTCGAGGATTTGATCTGCGGCCACACTTGCTGTGGATTCCGGTGGCAGGCAAATCGTTTGGAACCTGCGCTCGCGCTTAATCCACGTCACCTGGCGCTTGGCGTAACGCCGGCTGGCCTGCTGGATCGCGGCCACGGCTTCCGCCAGCGAACACTCACCGTGCAGATGAGCGCGAATCTCGCGCACGCCGATGGCCTTGGCCGCCGTGGCGGACAATTCGCCCAGACCCGCAATCTCCGGCACAAGCCCGTGTTCCACCATGTGCTCCACCCGGCGGTTGATGCGCAAATAGAGGTCATCACGCTCGCGGCTGATCGCCACCCCCATGAAACGCGGCTCATGAGCCAGCCATTCCTGGCGCAGTTCGGACTGCGGCCTGCCGGTGAGCAGGCAGATTTCCAGCGCCCGCGAGACGTAGCGGTCATTCTTCATCGGCACGTTTTGAGCGGCGTCGGGGTCGAGCCGCAGAAGTTCCCCCACCCTCTCTTCGGGAGCCATGAGCGCGAGGCGTTTACGCAGGTCCTCATCGCCCTTCGGCAGGGACGCCAGCCCGTGGGTGAGCGCCTTCATGTACAGCCCGCTGCCGCCCACCACCAGCGGCCACCGGCCACGCGCAACGATCGAAGCGATCACTGGCAGCGCCATCTCCCGGAACCGCTGCGCATCGCATGCCTCCGAGGGATCAAGCACATCCAGGAGATGATGGGGAACTGCGGCGCGCTCCTTCGGCGACGGCTTGGCCGTGCATACCTCCAGGCCACGATAGAGTTGATAGGCATCGGCATTGACGATCTCCCCGCCGATGCGCGCGGCAAGCTCCACCGCCACGGCTGATTTCCCAGAGGCTGTGGCCCCGCAGAGATATAGACAACACTCCATCCGCCACCATGCCCCATGTGTGCCTTGACGAAACACAAATGGCTGCCGGAAAGGCAGCCATTCCACTTCGTGAGCCGAGGCCCTGCTAGACCAAAACCGGGCGCCGCCGCACCATCAGGCCAGCCACGGCACCAAAGCCAAGCAGCAGCATACGCGAGGGCTCAGGAATGGGGGCAAGGAAAGGATTGTTGCCAACCAGGGAGGGGTTGCTAACGAATGCCGGACCATAGTCACCCGAATTGCCATCGGTCGGAAGGACGAATGAGGCATCGGTGAAAAAGCCATAAGTGTCCCCCGTTCCGCTGGTGCTGGCACCTGGGTTGGAACTGAACCAAATCAGAGCGAACTTGTCGCCCGCTGCAAGGCCATTGGTCAGCGGGATGTTGTTGATATCATCCAAGATGCTGCCATTCCCCGTCCCCCACACTGAGCCATTCTGCGTCGTCGTTCCAGGGATGTAGTAGTCGTGCGTGACAGCGCCGTTGACCGAAAGAAAACCAGCGGTGGTGGGACCCGCCGTATAAGCATTGTACGAGGTGCCGCCACCGGTAAAGGTGCTTCCCACGGTTTCAACCACGATACCCCACTGCATGCCATTGGTCGGCGTACCCGCCGCATTCGAAATGTTGTTGGGAATGCCACCAGACCCAAGATCCGCCAGTGTGATTGAGACCGACGCGCTGGCAGCGAGAGTGACCCCAAAGACAAGCGAGAATACGCTGAGTGTGGTTTTCATGCAGAAATAATACCGGAGACAATGAGGCCATGGACGACCGAAAGCAAACAAATAAACTGGGGCAGAGCCCGTTCAGCAGGCTAGTCGTCTCCGGTGCACGCGGGGAAAGCCACTCCCGCCGTCACGGCTCCACTACCACCGAGCCCGACAGGATCGGCGAGTTCGCGGCCGTGATAGGAGGCATGGCGGAAGAATCAGCAAGCTGGGGCAGCAGGAAGTAGCCGTAGCCACTGCCCTTGGCCATCGGCGTGGGCGAGCAAACAAGCTGGCCTTGGAAACTGACCGTGCGGATGACCGCTCCATCCGTCAGCGTGAACTTGCCACTGAATCCCCCGGTGGAGGTCAAAGTCATCGCCGTGATCTTGCCTGGATTGGGGTTGCCGATGCCCGCGACTGAGGCAGGGAAGGTCACCAGATTCGTGCTGCCGATGGTCATCAGCACGTTGGGATTGGTCACGCTGGCAGCCAGCCCACCCAGATCAAACACCAGCTGGGAATTGCGGGTCGGGGTGGTGACAGGGGTAAAATTGAGCACTGGGGTCGTGACGACGTATTTGGTGCCGGCCACAGTCAAGGCAACCGGCCCAAACGCGGCATAGTCACGGGCCAGGACAAAGGCGTTCTTCTTCCAGTCCAGCGTGCCGGAAACGGTATGGGCCGCATCGCTGGCGATGCTGACATTGCCCAGCACCGAACCCTTGTTGGAGTAGAGCAGCTGATACACCACCACCTCGCCATTGGGTCCCAGGACACCAGTGCCGGAGATCACACCCCCGTCCGCCGTGCGGCCAGTCACTGTGGTAGCTCCGGCCGTAGTGACGGCGATCGTGCCATAGCCAAAGCCCTGGGGAGTGCCCACCGCTCCACTGCCGGTAAGGCTGAAGGAGTGTGTGGTCGCCGCCTGCGGGGCTGGATTGGCCGGGTTCGCAGTCGTGTTTGTAGTGTGCCAGACGTTGCGCCAGCCGTTGCTGATCGGGAGAGCACCGACACTGCCAGTAAGCTCATTGGTATCGGGATCGAGATCAAGCGTGAGCACGACCGGCGTGGTGCCAGCGCGGGCAACCGACAGCACAATTCCCGGATGAGAGGTCGCAGCAAGCAAAGCCCAGGGTGCTGTCATCATGGTGCCCGCAGCAAGGGGATAGGACGAGGCACCCAGTCTCAACGTGCCGGTGAAGGAGCCGGTGGCGGTGGTGGCCAGATCCACACGTCCGCCCAAGTTGCTGTTCAGGGTGGCATCACGAGCCAGCCAGCCCACATAGGCACCCACACAGGTGGATGGGAAGGCCAGCACGCGAATCTGTCCTGTGGTAAAGGTCGCCACTCCCGTGGTCTGGGCGTTGGTGAGAGTCACCTTGATATTGCTATAGGTGCCCGGCGTGGTAGCCTTGCCGGTGATCAGGCCGGTGGACGCATTGCAGACCAGCCCCAGGGGCAGCCCGGTGCAGGTGAATTTCGTCGGCACCTGGTTCTCATCCATCGAGTCATACGGAAGCTGGTAGCTGTAGGCGTTGTACACCACGCAATCAGGGAAGGCGGGCGTCGTGGGATTGGGAGAAGCAGTGGCCACATCGAGTTTGAAGGTGCCGCTGATCACGGGCGCGGATGCGCCTGGCAGCGAGACGATGCAGGTGTAGTCGCCGAAATCGCCTGCGACGAGAGTCTTGACCAACAGCGTCTTCGTGGACACACCCGCGTACTTGGTCGGGTTGGTGGTGGACAGCGGCACCCCGCCCTTCTGCCACTGCCAGATCAAGCCAGTGCCGGCGCAGTTGACGGTCAGGGTCGCGGTGGTGTTCAGATTGAGGCGCTGGGTGCTCGAAGCGGTGTCCACCACTCCGAGCTGGACCGCTGAGCTGGTGACGGCCGCGTGGTAGTTGGTCGCGGTGAAGGTGTAAGCGCCGGCATTGGCCAGCGTGGCGGCGGCAGGCAGGGTGTAGGTGGTGCTGGTGGCCCCGGCGATGGCAACGGTGTTCTTTTTCCACTGGTAAGTCAATGGGTTGCTGCCCATCGAGACACCCGAAGTGAACGTGACCGCATCGCCCACTTTGACAAGCTGGGTCACCGGTGCCGGACTGATCACAGGGCCTGTATCGGCATCCAAAAGGGTGAGGGTGAACATGGCGGGACTGCCCAGCGTCACGCCCGCCAATGAAGGTGTGCCCAGGGTGATGGTCACCGTCTTGTTCGCCGCAATGATCTTGTCGTCGACGACCGTGATCGTGAGGTTGGCGACGGTCTTGTTGGCGGCGAAGGTCAGCGTCGCGGCCGGGCTGGGATTGTAATTGGTGACCTTGACGGCGGTGCCCCCATAGGTCACGGGTACGGTGAAGCCCCTGGTGAGGTTCAGACCCACGCCCGAGGACAGGGTCACCGGCACGGTAATGGTTGCCGCATGCTCGATCACGCTCTGGGTGGCGGTGTTAAAACTCACCGTATTGGTCTGCCCGGAAACGGCAATGTGGAAGGGATTGGTGTGCGAGTCGTTGCTGGCGATCAGCACTACCGCAGCGCGCGGCCCGGTCGCGGTGGGTGAAAACGTCACCGTGAAGGTGGTCGTGGCATTGGGTGCCAGCGTCGTCACGCCCGGCGCACTCACGACAAAGTCATTGGGGTTGCCAGTCACGCCCGTCGTGATCGCCAGACTGGTCAGGTCCAAAGTACCAGTGTTCTGGAGGGTAAAGGTCTGGGCGCTGCTGGAGCCAGTCGGGGTGGTGGCAAAGATCACCGGACCCGAATCCGCCACTGCGGTGGCTCCCAGGCCAGTGCCGTTGAACACGGCGATTTGCGGGGCACCGGATGGACCGCTGACGTTGATCCTGAAGGGATTGATGTTCGGATCGTTGCTGGCGATCTGCACCACCGCCGTGCGTATGCCCGTCGATGAAGGCGAGAAAGTCACGGTGAAACTGGTCGTGGCATTGGCTGCCAGGCTGGTCGCCATGCCCGTGGTGTCCACGACAAAGTCGCCGGGGTTGCCCGTCACAGCTTCGGTGATTGCCAGGCCGGTCAGGTCCGCAATGCCGGTGTTCTGAAGGGTGAAGGTCTGGGGCGCGCTGCTGGAGCCCGTCGAGGTATTGGCGAAACTGGATGTGCGCCCATCCACCAGTGCCGGGGTGCCGGTACCGGCGCCGCTGAACACGGAGATTTGCGGCCCCAGCGTGGCGACAGAAGAACCACTGACGTTGATCCGGAAGGGATTGATGTTCGGATCGTTGCTGGCGATCTGCACCACGGCCGTGAGTATTCCCGTGATTACAGGCGAGAAAGTCACAGTGAAACTCGTCGTGGCATTGGGTGCCAGGGTGGTCGCCATGCCTGTGGCGTCCACGACGAAATCGGTGGGATTACCCGACACCGCCTTGGTCAGCGCCAATCCCGTCAGATTCGCCGAGCCGGTGTTTTCGATGGTGAAGGTCTGCGGGCTGCTGATCCCCGAGTTCTGGGTGGGAGGAAAGCTGAATGCCGCCGCGTTGTCCGCCCGTTGGCTGCCGCCGGTGCCGCTGCCGTCGAACAAACTGATTTGCGGCATCAAAGCGGTGACAGCCGTGCCGGCCACATTGATCCTGAAGGAAGGGGTGGTGGCGTCATTGCTGGCAATCTGCACCACTGCGGAGCGCGAACCCAGCGCGGTGGGCGAGAAAGTCACCGTGAAGGTGGTCGTGGCATTCGCTGCCAGCGTGGTCAACATGCTGCTGGTATCGACGGTGAAGTCCCCCGGATTGCCCGTCAAAGCCTTGGTCACCGCAATCCCGGTCAAACTCGTGCCTCCGGTGTTTTCAATGGTAAAGGTCTGGGCACTGCTGCTGGTGTTTACCACGACGGTGGGGAAATTGACGACCCCGGTATTGTCCGTCTGCTTGCTGCCGCCCGTGCCGCTGCCGTTGAAAACGCTGATCTGTGCCGCAGGGAGAGCCACGCCGAGTGTCTTGGACGCAGGGCGGATGGGATTGACGCCCACAAAAACGCTGTCGTACTGTACTGTGGTGCCATCGGTGGGCACCAGAAACGAAGCGTCCGTCAGGAAGCCATAACGGCTTCCGTTGACAGAGGTATTGTCACTGAACCAGACCAGGGCAAAGGCCTTCCCCGCAGCGACACCGTTTGTGAGAGGCACGTTGTTGAGGTCGTCCAAAATTGCCCCTTGTCCCCCAGGTGTGGTCCCATCCCCTTGTGTCCAGATTGAACCATCCTGAGTGAAGAATCCAGGGATGTAGTAGTCATCGGTCACCGTGCCCCCCACGCTCAAAAAACCCGCTGTAGCCACGCCTGGCGCATAAGCATCGTAGTTGGCAGAAGCGTTGGCGAAGCCGTTGCCGGAGGTGTCCACGATAATACCCCAGCGCATGTTATTGGTCGGCGTGCCGGCTGCATTGGCCAAATTGGAGGCGATCCCCCCATTGCCAAGGGCCGACAGTTCAATGGAAACGGTTGCGAAAGCCTGCGACGCGAGCCCCAAGAAAGTAAATAATACAGCTGCCGTATATCTCATTTTTCGATCCACTCTTCCCTGGGATTTCCGTCACCAGCCCCACTCAAAGCTTACTGCAAATAGCTCTGGAGATGGGTTGTAACGTAATTAGTAGGAGACGCCACCGCAGCCTTGCGCAAAATAAATGAAGCACCCGGTTGCAGTTGGTAGGTCGCATTCACGTCCGTGCCCCCATTAAACCAGTGCCCGGTCGGCGCATTGAATGTCAGCGTGACGCTGTTGGCTTTGTTCTTCCCGGTGGTCGAGTTGTCGATGATCAGCAATTTATCACCCCCTGTCACACCAAGCCCGGTGTTACCCACATACTCCGGCACCGGACTGTTGAAAAAAATGCGCTGATCTTGCTGGGTGCTCGCTGCAAGCGTGCGGACCACCAAGCGATGAGTGGCCATCGGCACGGAGCCAGTGATGGAAATGCTGATCGGGCTCGCTGTATTGTTGCGCACTGTGATGCCCTGCATAGGAGGCAAAATCACATCGTCAGCAACAGTGCCACCATGAAACCAACTCCCGATCGAGGTGTTGTAGGTGTAAGTCGCTGCGGTAGCCAGATTGACTCCCGCAGTGCCTGTGGGATACGTAAACACGTTCGTCCCGTTCGGCATACCGCTGATCAAGGTGGCAAGTGTCCAGTATGGCGCGATGCTGATCGAGTCGCCGGTGGTGTTGACGGCGTTGGTCAAGACACCCGCCAAATCGTCACCCGTGGGCACCGTGATGGTGATGCTGGATCCATCATTGGCCGTGATCATCCCAATCAAGCCCTCCCTGACGCCGCTGTCGATGCGAGCATAGTAGGTCTTGGGCTGACTGTTCTGCACATACAAAAACTGACTTGTCGTCCACCCCGGCGAGCCTGCCACGGTGATGACATTTACTGCAATGGACTGAATCACGCCCTGGAATTCACTTGCGCGCGCCAGCGGCACCCCAATCGCAGCATCGGAAACCGCGGGAACTGCCACGCTGACAAATCCCACGGGATCCGTGGTGACCTGAGCTTGACAAGAAAGCGAACCAGCGAGGGCAACGACGGCGGCAATGATGGTTTTTTTCATGGGTGAGAAAGGGATTCGTCAGGTTTAAACCTGCACACGCTCCCACCGTTACATCTTTTCTGGAAATTTGTCGATTCGAAAAGAGCACCGCAGCGAATGACGGGGCGCTTGGGGCGATGTCACCCCAAAAGGGGCCGATTGGGGTATTCTGCCTCCAGCCGCCCCCTCGTAGCGCATTCCCGAAGAACCGCGCTTTGCATCCGGCAAACCCGCGTTACTATCGCCCCCCTTTTGCCCTGGATATGACTTCGGCGTCATGTTCCAAAGAATCGCCCTTTCATTACGTTCCCTTAAACACATGAAGTTCACCCCCAGCCGCGCGGCCCTGTGCCTCGTCCTCGCCTCCCTGCCCGCCTGCAAACGGGTGGAGGATCACATGGCCATCACGGAAACGCGCGAAGTGTCCGCCTACGCCCGCAAATCCGCCACCGACGTGCCCAGCGCGGCGCGCTTCTTCGACGAGGACAAGAAAGAGCCGAAGGAGCACCCCCTGGTGTGGACCTCACCGGAGGGCTGGAGCGAGGGCACGCCGAACCAGATGCGTCTCATCGACTTCAAGTTTGGCCCGTCCAAGGAAGGTGAATGCTACCTTACCGCGATGCCCGGCCCCGCCGGTGGCCTGGCGGCCAACATCAACCGTTGGCGTACCCAGATGGGCCAGAAGCCGCTGACCGACGAGGAGATCGACAAGCTGCCGCGCAAGCCGCTGATGGGCGGCCAGGGCCACTTCGTCACCGTGGACGGCGATTTCAAGGGCATGGGCGCGGAGTCCGCGAAGGGCGGCTACCGCCTCCTGGGTGTGATCCAGCAGGCACCAGAGCTGACGATTTTCATCAAAATGACCGGCCCCAAGGACCTGGTCGAGAAGAACACCGCCGCCTTCGACACCTTCTGCGCCTCGGTGCAGTTCCGCGGCAAGGTGGACAAGGTGCCGTCGCACTAGAACGACGTTGTTCGGTATGTCGGTTCTTCGGTTTATCAGTTGGTCGGTTGATGAGTTTCTGACTCCCCACTTTTCTCTTTTCTCTTACCCCTTTTCCCTTCCCCCCTGTGTCCAAACACTCCATTCCCTCCCGCATCTTCGCGTTTTTCTGTTCCTTCGGGCTGGCGACGACGCTGCTCGTCTGCCTGCTCGTGATCACCTTCCTGGGCACGCTGGAGCAGGTGGAGCACGGGCTTCTGGAGTCGCAGAAGAAGTACTTTGAATCCTGGGTCATCACCAACATCGACCTGGGCGCCTGCATGCGCGCCATGAGCGTTCAGTCGAAGGACGTGAGCCTGCCGGTGCTCTTCCCGGGCGGCCTGCTGTCTATGACGCTGCTGACCATCACCATGATCTGCGGCGGCCTGGTGCGCATCCGCAAGAGCCCGCGCACCGTGGGCGTGATCATCGCCCACTTCTCCATCGTCTTCATGCTCATCGCCGGTGCGGTGGAGTTTGCCTTCAAGAAGGAAGGCAATCTGGCGCTCATCGAGGGCCAGACCTCCGACGAATTCCAGAGCTATCACCACCGCGTGATCGAGATCGAGCAGGTTGATCCGCCGGCGAAGGACGGCAAGCGCTCGGTGCTGGTGATCCACGACGACCTGTTCCAGGATCTGACGCCGGACAAGAACACCGGCAAGGCGCGCACCTTCACCAACCCCGGGCTGCCGTTTGAACTGACGTTGATGAACTACGCCGAGAACTGCGAGCCCAAGCGCGCGGACGGCTCGGAGTCCCGCGAATCGGTGGACGGCTACTTCCTGCAACCGAAGCCCTTCAACACCACCGCGGAACAGAACATCGACGGCATTTACGCCACCGTGAAGGACAAGGCGGGCAACGTGCAGAAAGGCATTCTGTGGGGCGCTGCCGGCGCTCCCTGGACGGTCAAGGCCGATGGCAAGACGTTCCTCATCGACCTGACCCGCGAGCGCTGGCATCTGCCCTTCGCGGTGAAGCTCGACAAGTTTGAGCGTGAGGTGCATCCCGGCACCGAGCGGGCCAGCAAGTTCAGCAGCCAGGTGACCAAGATCGTCGGCGGGCACGAGGAGAAGAAAGTGATCAAGATGAACGAGCCCCTGCGCGATGGCGGCTACGTGTTGTTCCAGGCCAGTTTCAGCATGGATCAAAGCGGTGCCAGCCCGGTGAAGCAGTCCGTTTTCGCCGTGGTGCAAAACCCTTCGGACCAGTGGCCGCTGTATGCCTGCATCGCCGTGGCAATTGGCTTGCTGATCCATTTCATCAGCATGCTGCGACGCTTCATGAAGCGCACGGCCAAGCACTCAGCCGCGTAACCTGTTTGTCCCCTATACCGCCATGAAAAAGCTCTTCGCCCTCGCTTTGCTATTCACCTCGACGCTGCGCGCCGCGGACGCCGCACCTCCTGCCCTGACCACGCTGCGCGACAAGGAGGTGATCGCCACGCTTGCCACCATTCCAGTGCAGGAGGCGGGACGCCTCAAGCCGCTGGACACGCTGGCGCGCTACCGGCTGCTGCGTTTCTCCGGCAAGCGCACCATTTCCTTCCAGAACCCGGAAACCAAGCAGAAGGAAACCCTGTCCGCACTGGAATGGATGCTCTTCACCTGGCTGCGCCCGGACTTGTCGAAAGACATGCCGGTGTTCGTGGTGGACAACTCCGAAGCCATCACCCAGATCGGCCTGCCCACCGAGACCAAGGGCAAGCGCGACCGCTACTCCTACAACGAACTCCTGCCCGGCCGCCAGGCCCTGATGGACAAGATGAAGGAGTATCAGGAGATCGAAGGCAAGAAGCGCACCGCCGTGCAAAACATGGTGGCGAACCTCGCCGTCAATTTCCTCGATTACGAGATGCTGGTGACCCACTTTGACTTCATCGCCAAGCCCTTCGGCACGAACCTTAAATCAGTGCCGGCCGAGATTCTGAAAGGCAATGAAGGACCGCCTTTGCGCCTGTCCAAGGTGCTGCCCGCGCTGATGGGCTACCTCGGCAGTCATCCCGAATCCGCGGCCCCCATGCAAAACCCGTGGTTGATGGACGCTGTTCGCGGCGCGCTCGGCGGCATGATGAGCGGCAACCAGGAGCTGAGCCTGCGCCTGTTCCCCCCGCCCGTGGGCGTCATGGAGGCATGGCATGGCCCGGGCTGGATCATCATCGGAGCCGTCCAGGGCAAGGCCCCCTCGGCGGCCGATCTGGCCTGGCTGGCGAGCTATGAAGACCTGTATCTCAACGCCGGTGATCCGGCCAAGTTCAAGGCGAGCGTCCACGCCCTGGCCGATCACATCAAGGCCGCCGCCGCCGCCCGTGGCGAAGGCCAGTACGTCAATCTGGAGGAGCACTACCTGCAGGCGGATTACTTCTATTATGCGCTCATCTTCTTCTTCCTCGGCTTCATCCTGCTGGCCATCACCTGGGCTGCGCCGGAAGCCGGCTGGGCGGGCAAGCTGCGCTTCGGCTCCTGGATGACATTGTCCGCCGCCACCATCCTCAGCGTCACGGGCATCGTCATCCGCTGCGTCATCATGCAGCGCCCGCCGATCACCACGCTTTATGAAACCATCCTTTTCATCACCACCACAGGCGCGTTGTTTGGACTGATTGCCGAATGGCTCACCAAGAAGCAGCTGGGCCTGCTCATCGCCGCGCTCGCCGGCACCGTGGGCATGTTCCTGTCCATCCGCTTCGAGACCATGGAGGGCATGGACACGATGCGCCAGCTCGAGGCCGTGCTGATCACCAATTTCTGGCTGGCCACCCACGTGCCCATGGTCAACCTGGGCTACTCGGCCTCCATGGTGGCGGCGATCCTGTCGCAGACCTACTTTGTGCGCCGCCTGTTTGGCTTCATCAAGGGCGGCGATGAGAATGCGCGCGGCCTGACCCGCATGGCATACGGCTTCATTGCCGCAGGCGTGTTCCTGTCGCTCGTGGGCACCATCCTCGGCGGCATCTGGGCGAACTACAGCTGGGGCCGCTTCTGGGGCTGGGACCCCAAGGAAAACGGCGCGCTCATGATTGTGCTCATGTGCCTGATCATTTTGCATGCGCGCCTTGGCGGCTACATCAAGGAGATCGGCCTGCACGCGTGCAACGTCGTGCTCGGTATGATCGTGGTATTCTCCTGGTTCGGCGTGAACCAGCTGGGCGTGGGCCTGCACGCCTATGGCGAAACGGCGGGCGTCTGGTTCTGGCTCGCCGTGTACTGGGGCATTCAGGGGCTGATCCTGCTGTATGCCGGCGCGCTGAAGATCGCTGACCGGTCCGGCCGCAAGGTGGATGAAGATACGGCTTTGCCGGCTGGGGCGCAGTAACGAGGTGACTTTCCCGGTTCAGGGTTGATTGCGCTACGCTTCACCCTTCGGGCAACCTTCGGTTGTCTGTCTCGCTCGGCTCCTGGTTCCTGGGCTTTGTCTGCGGGGGGGCGGTGACGAGGTGACCCTGGGAGCCGCAGGCTCTTTGGACTGCGGTGACTTGTCACCGCTTTGGGCCTTGGAGGCTTGCCGACGGAATAGTGGCTCTCAGCGCCCAAGGCCCGTTACTGCGAAGCAATAGGTCTATTCGCAGCCAAGTCCCCCACCACGCGGACAAGTCCGCTCCGCCGCAAAGCGGTGACAAGTCTCCGCACTCCACAGAGCCTACGGCTCCCCTGACTAGACCATGTCGTTGGCCAATACGAACGCATAAGATTTCGTTTTGGCGGGGCAGGCCAATGAATAGTTATGGGTAATCACCAGCCCGGCTGGCTGCGCAGCCGCCCGGGGCGCAACTGGCTTCGCACCCAAAAAAAGAGGCGGCCCTGAGGCCGCCTCTTTCAAAGTGGATGCGTCTTCGGCAGCTTAATGCTGCGCGCAGAACTCTTCAAACCGGTCCAGGCCGGCATTGATGATGTCCAGGCTGGTGGCGTAGCTGAAGCGCACGGTGTTTTCCGCGCCAAAGGCCACGCCGGGGACGATGGCCACCTTCTGCTTGCTGAGCAGCTTCTCGCAGAAGTTGATGCTGCCGATGCCGATGGGCTCAATGTTGACCAGGAAGTAGAAGGCGCCGAGCGGTTCGACCACGCGGACGTTCTTGATGCCCTGCAAGCGGCCCAGCATGTACTGGCGGCGCACATCGAATTCATCGCGCATGTCGCTGACGATCTGCTGATCCATCTGGAGGGCGGCAATCGCGCCGTACTGGGCGAAAGTCGTGGGGTTCGAGGTGGTGTGGCTCTGCAGGTTGTCGATCGCCTCGGCGATGGCCTTGGGGGCGGCGGTGTAGCCGAGACGCCAGCCGGTCATGGCATAGGCCTTGGAGAAGCCGTTGATGGTTATGGTGCTGTCGTAGATGTCCTTGCCCAGGGAGGCGACGCTGACGTGCTTCTGGCCGGCATAGACGAGCTTTTCGTAAATTTCGTCGGACAGGATGATGATGCCTTCGCCCACGGCGATGTCGGCAAGGGCCTTGAGCTCTTCCTTGGTATAGACCGAGCCGGTGGGGTTGCCGGGGGTGTTGAGGATGATCATCTTGGTCATCGGCGACATGGCTTCCTCGAACTCCTCGGGGGTCATCTTCCAGCCGTTCTCGGCCTTGGTCTCAACGATCACGGGGACCGCGCCGACGAGCTTGACCATCTCCGGGTAGCTGGTCCAATAAGGGGCAGGAATGATCACTTCGTCGCCAGGGTTGCAGACGGCGAGGATGGCGTTGTAACAGGAATGCTTGGCACCGCAGTTCACGATGATCTGCGAGGGCTCATACTGAAGGCTGTTGTCGACCAGGAGCTTGGCGGCGATGGCTTCGCGCAATTCAAGCAGGCCGGCACTCTCCGTGTAGCGGGTCTTGCCTGAATTCAGGGCTGCGACGGCGGCCTGAACAATGGTGTCTGGAGTGTCGAAATCAGGCTCGCCAGCAGCGAATCCGAGTACATCGACCCCCTGCTTTTTCAGCGCCTTGGCCTGGCTGGTGATCGAAAGAGTCATCGAGGGCGACAGTCCGGCTACGTTTTTGGCGATGATGTCCATAGTTATGAGAAGATTGCAGTTGGATTGAAAAGGGGGCGCGAAACAACGGGCGGAATCGAATGGTTGTCAACTCGCGTTAAGCAAACATGAAGGCAAGGTCGGGCTTGCGCGGGTTTACCGCTGGAGCGCAAGCATCTGGCAACCCCGCCATTCCTCTCCGGCACGCAGGACCACGGGTACATGCGCGGCGGCGGCCTCAATGCACACGAAATGCTGCCAGCCCCCGGCCTCCATGTCCGCCAGCTTGTCGCTTTTGACCTGGCCGGGGTTCCATACCACGGCATCCGGGAAGCCTTGGTTGGTCACCCACACGCGCCGGGAGCCCTCATCGAGGACGAGCGGCTGCTCCAGAACATCGTAGTATAGACGGTCCACCTCCTCACCAAAGGTAATGCGGGCGGGTTTTTCCAGGTGCTCCACCATCGTGTTGGCATCCCGGTACGTCAGGCCATGCAGTCCTTCCACCGTGACCCGGGCGAGCTCTTCGACGCGCAAGTACGTGTGCAGTGCGCTGCTGAACTCAAAGGCCGAACTGCCGGTGTTGCGAATGACCAGCTCTATTTCCAGCCGATTCGCCTCCACCCGCACCGAAAGTTCCGCCTGAAATGCCTGCGGCCAGATGGCCAGGGTGGCCGGGCTGTCGCGGAATCCGAGGGTGACCTCGTCCTGCACCTGGCGGACCACCTCCCAGGCATGATTGCGCACGAAGCCATGGCGCGGCAACGGCCCGAGCAGGCTGAACTGCGGAAAAATCACCGGCACCCCGCCGCGAATGGCCGCCCCCTCGCCGAACTCCGATTTGTCGCTGACGAACAATTGCTCCCCCGCCCCGGCCGGCTTCCATGAGGTGACATGCGCGCCGTGCAGATAAATCTCCGCGGAGGCTCCGTCAGGGGCAGTGAGGGTGAGCTTGGGCTGGCCGCCGAGACCGGCAGTCAGGATCGAACCAGGGGTGAGCGTGGACATACGTGGACACAGTATAGCCACGGGTGAGCTGCCGGGGCCACAGGAAGTTCGCGCGGCAGGCGTGGCGCGCAGGTTTGTTCGCCAACCGGTGCCCCCTGCTCTTGCTTGCCTCCGCAGGCATGCTCTTGTAAGGCTTTGCCTAATTCATGAAGCTCTCCAAGAAAGCGGAATACGCATTGCGCGCGGTGTTGGCGATGGCTCGCGACTCCACCGGGCGGACGTTTTCGATTCAAGAAATCGCCACAGGCGAGCGCATTCCCTTGAAATTTCTTGAGCAGATCCTGCTGGTGCTCAAGAACGGCGGCATCCTGCGCAGCAAGCGCGGGGTGGGCGGCGGCTACCAGCTGGCGCGGCAGGCGAAGCGTCTGTCGCTCGGCGAGCTGGTGGAACTGATCGACGGGGCGGCCGAGCCCATTCCATGCGCCGCCTGCGCGGGCAAAAACATCGAATGCGAGTGCGGTGTCGTGGGTGCCTGTGCGCTGGGTCGCACCCTCGCGGAGCTGCGCGACCAGGTCCACGAATGGCTGCACCAAACCATGATTGCCGATGTGATCGAGAAGGAGCGGCCGAGGGAATCGATGTCGTTCGAGATTTAGCGGGGGGGGACGGGGGAAGACGGAAGTGCCTAGTGCTCAGTGCTTAGTGCCAAGTTTAGCACACTCCGCACTGAGCACTAAGCACTACGTACTTTCCCCTCTTTCCCCAACGTTCCCCTCCTCCACCCACGCCAGCGCCTCCTCACGAGTCCGCACCTTGCCTTCCAGTTGCAAATTCTGCACCTCGAGCAGTGCGCTGCCCATCGCGGGACCGGGCTGCCAGCCCAGTTCCATGAGGTCGCGGCCGTTGATCAGTGGGGTGGGGATCAGCGGTTCATTGGCGAACTCGATTTGCTTGGCCCTGAGCAGCTCATAATTGTCGAGGAAGCCGTGGCAGCCCAGGCAGTCCACGCGATGCAGTTCCATCTCGTCTTCAAAGCCAGGGCGGGCCATGAAGCGCTTGAGCTTGGACACGCGCATCTTGGACACGTCCTTGAACACCATGTGATTGAGCACGGCCTCGACGGCGGGTTCGATCACGTGGTTGGGGTACTTGAGGCGCTTGAGGATGTCGGCGGTCATCACCGCCCCCAGTTGATCATGGCCGTTGAAGCGGATGCGGCCGGTCTCATCGACGGTCTGCGTGGCGGGCTTGGCGATGTCATGGAACAGCACGGCGAGCACCAGCGGCAGCGACACCTGTTCCGGCAGCAGGCTGAGCATGAGACGGGTGTGGATGAACACATCCCCCTCGGGGTGGAACTGCGGCGGCTGCTCGCAGCCTTGCAGCACCAGGATCTCCGGCAGCAGGGCTTTCATGAGACCGCTCTCCACCAGCAGATCAAAACCACGCACACGGGCGGGGTGCAGCATGATTTTGTTAAACTCGTCGCGCAGGCGCTCCACGCTCACGCTGGCAATGTGCGGGCTCAGCTTGCACACGGCACCCCAGGTCCTGGGCTCGATTTGAAAGCCCAGCACCGTCGCAAAACGCACCGCGCGCATGAGCCGGAGGTGGTCCTCCATGAAGCGCGCTTCAGGATCACCGATGGCCCGCAGCACCCTGTCCTGCAAGTCCGCGCGGCCGCCCACATAATCGATGATCACGCCAGTGAGCGGGTCTTCGAACAGGCCGTTCACGGTGAAGTCGCGGCGCTGCGCGTCCTGCTCCGCCGTGGAGAACTCCACGCTGTCCGGATGGCGGCCATCGGAGTAGCAGCCATCTTTGCGAAAGGTGGCGACCTCGATGTGATGCTCGCCGCGCTTTACGATCACCACGCCGAAATGCGCGCCCACGGTATGCGCGCCGGGGAACAGCTTCACCACGCGGTCTGGCGTCGCGTCCGTGGCGACATCGTAATCCTTGGGCTCCCGGCCCAGCAAAGCATCGCGCACACAGCCGCCCGCCAGCAGAGCCTGATGGCCGGCAGCCACAAGCTTTTGCACAACATAAAGGGCGGCATTGCGGGTGTTCATGGAGGGAGCGGGCAACGTGGGGCAAGGGGCGGCAGATTCAAGGCGCAAGAGAGAAGATACAAGACTGGAAGACATAAGACATAAGACCTGAGGGTGAGCTTTTTGGCGCAGCTATAGCAGCCGCCCTGCCTTCCGCTTGCCAATCCCCGGTGCCATCGCCATCGTGGGGGCCGCATGAAATGGTCTCCCCTTCTCGCCTTCGTTCTCGCTCTGCCGTTGCACGCGCAGACTCCTGCCGCAGCACCCGCGGTGAAGCTTTCCGCCCGCGCTGAGCGTGCCGATGCGCTCTACCACAAGGGCGAGCCTGTGACGTTTGTCATCAAGCTGGAGCGCGAGGGCAAGCCGGTGCCGGCGGCGGAAGTGGACTGGGCGATGACCAAGGATGGACTGCCGCTGGAGCAAAAAGGCAAGGCCACGATCGCCGATGGCACAGCCAAAGTGGCGGGCACGCTGAATGAACCCGGCTTTCTCCAGGTGCGGGTGAGCTATCGCGAGCAGCCGAAGTCACCCGCCATCACCGCAGCGGGCGGAGCGGGCATTGATCCCACGGACATCAAGCCCAGCATGCCGGTGCCTGATGACTTCGATGCCTTCTGGGACGCCCAGAAAAAGAAGCTCGCCGCGATTCCGCTGAACCCGCAGCTCGTGGAAGTGAAATCGCCCTCGAAGACCGTTCAGGCCTGGGATATCAAGGCCGACAGCGTGGGCAGCCAGGTCTCCGGCTACTTCGCCAAACCCGTGGGCGCGAAGCCGAAGAGCCTGCCCATCATCATGACCGTGCATGGCGCGGGAGTGCGCAGTTCCAGCCTGGGCGGGCCGGTGGGCTGGGCGGCTCAAGGATACCTGGCCATGGACATGAATGCCCACGGCATCCCCAATGGCAGGCCTGAGGAGTATTACAAGGAGCTGACCGAGACCACGCTGAAGGACTACCGCTCCGCGGGCCGCGATTCGCGCGAGACCTGCTACTTCCTGGGCATGTACCTGCGCTTGATTCGCGGCCTCGATTTCCTCACTGCGCAGCCCGAGTGGGATGGCAAGACAGTGATCGTGTACGGCGGCAGCCAGGGCGGTGCGCAGGCGTTTGCCGCCGCCGGTCTGGATCCGCGCGTGACCTTCTTCTGCGCCGCCGTGCCGGCCATGAGCGATCACACCGGCATGATGGCCCACCGCATCGCCGGCTGGCCCAAGCTCGTGCCCTCGGACCCCGAAGGGCACCCCGATCCCAAGGTGCTGGCCACCGCGCGTTACTTTGACGACGTCAACATGGCCACCCGTACCAAGGCCTTGGGAGCGTTCGTCACGACCGGCTTCATTGACACCACCTGCCCGCCCAGCAGCGTCTATGCGGCCTACAACAACCTGGGAATCCCCAAGCACATCTTCAACGACATCGAGTACGGCCACCCGTATTCGAAGGACGCTTCGGCCGCGATGACGAAAGCCGCACGCGATCACGCCGAAGCGCAGCGCGTCGTGCCGTGGGGAAAGTGAAGCAGCCGTTTCCTGAATAGGTCCTATGGGACCTATACGACCTATTCCGGGAAGCTCCGCAGCCCATTGCGCCTCTACAAGACCAGTGACTGGCCTTCATCCAGGATATGCACCCGGCTTGCAAGGCCGCGCTCGTGCGAAGCGGTGATGAGGCGCTGGGCGGGCTCGTGGAGGGGCTCTCCGCCTAGCGGGAAGGTGTCGTGATGCATGGGCACCATGATGCCCGCGTCGAGCATTTGAAAGGCATCCAGCGCTTCCTCCGGATTCATGTGCACCGGCCGCCCGCTGGGCGCCTCATAGGCGCCGATGGGCATGAGCGCCACGTCGATGTTGGCGCGGTTGCCGATCTCCTTGAAGCCATCAAACAACGCGCTGTCACCACAATGGAACACGGTGCGGGAGGCGCTCTCGATCAGGTAGCCGCCAAACTGCCGGTGTGTGTCGTGAATCATGCGCGCACCCCAGTGGCGGGCGGGAGTCAGGGTAATTTCCAGATCGCGAAAATCGGTGCTCTGCCAGGTATCCAGCTCGGTGACGCTGCAAAAATCACAGCTTTTCAGGAGGCTGCCGACGCCGCGCGGCACGATGACACGCTGCCCGTTCGCCACGCGCCTGAGGCTGGGCAGGTGCAGATGGTCGAAGTGCGCGTGAGTGATGAGCACAAGATCAATCGGCGGCAGGTCGTGGGCGAACAAGGTGGGGTGGCGCAGGCGCTTCACCGGGCCATGCCAGAGCGCCCAGTTTGGATCGATGAGGATGTTCGCGCTCTCCAGTTGCACCAGGAAGGCGGCGTGGCCCAGCCAGGTGATGCCGATTTCGTGGTTCCCCGCATCCGGCACCGGCCGCACTTCATGGCAAGGCTGGCGCGGGGCCAGCAGCGTGGGGATCAGCACATCACCCAGGAACTGCAGATTGCGCTTGCGCCAGCCCTGGGTGGGCAGCAGGCCCACATGATTTTCGCTCTTGGCGAGATGCCGGTCAAAAAAACGCCGCACACGCGCCCCTGCACGGTTGTCACCGTCGGCGGGCCGGGGGAGCGGGTTGGGTTCGTTGACCATGGCGAGAAAGTTGTACTGTACGATACGTAGCGTAAGAATACACCGGTCGGCTGACAAGCACCATCTTTGCCAATCCCCTGCTCCCTCATGACTCTTTTGGACGCCAAGGACGCTATGCGCCGCGACATGCGGGCAAAACTCGCGGCCATGACGCCGACAAACATTGCCGCGAACTCCGCGAAGATTGTCCAGGTTCTGACGCGCGACGCCGCCTGGCTGCCTCCGAAAGCAACCGTGGCGCTGTTTGGCGGCATCCATGGCGAGCCCGATCTGCTGCCGCTGATCCCGTGGCTGCTGGAATGCCATGCCACGCCCGTGCTCTTCGGCTTCCACGACGGGCTGCTCATTCCTCACAGCGTCAAAGACAGCACCGTGCTGCAACGCGGGATTTTTGGCGTCTGGATGCCGCCGGAGAACAGCCCGGTCGTTCCGTATGCACAGCTTGACGTGATCCTCACCCCAGGCCTGGCATTTGGTCGCGACTGCATGCGGCTCGGGCGCGGACGCGGCCATTTCGACCGGCTGTTTGCACTGCCGGAGGTGAAAGCACGGCGCATCGGCGTGTGCTGGGAATGCCAGCGCGTGGCCGCCGTGCCCACCGAGCCGCACGATGCGCCGATGGATGCGGTGATAACCGAGGGGTGAGCAGGGGGCTTTAATCTTCCTCCTACTCTTCCTCTGCTAGCGGCGACCCTTCGGAGTTCCACACCTCGGAACGACCCGAAAAGCAAAAAAGGCGGACAGGACTACTCCTACCCGGCAGCGGTGTCAGACCGCCGCCAACGGAGTAGGAGTAAGAGTAGGATCTGTGCGGCTACGCGCCCACCAGCAGTCTGGCCGGATTCTCAATGCAATCCTTCACACGCACCAGGAAGGTCACGGCTTCCTTGCCATCGACCACGCGGTGATCGTAGCTCAGCGCCAGATACATCATGGGCCGGATGACCACCTGGCCATCGACCGCGATGGGCCGCTGCATGATCGAGTGCATGCCCAGAATCGCGCTCTGGGGAGGATTGATGATCGGGGTGCTGAGCATGGAGCCGTACACACCGCCGTTGCTGATGGTGAACACGCCGCCGGTGAGATCGGCGAGCTGGAGCTGGCCGTTCTTCGCCTTGCCGGCATAGCCGAGGATGTCCTTCTCGATCTCGCCAAAGGATTTTTTGTCCGCATCGCGCAGCACCGGTACGACCAGGCCGCGCTCGGTTCCCACCGCCACGCCCACATCATAGAAGTGCTGGCTGACAATTTCATCGCCCTCGACGCGCACATTGACCTGCGGCACGGCCTTCAGGGCATCGACCACGGCCTTCACAAAGAAGGACATGAACCCGAGCTTCACGCCGTGCTTGGCGACAAAGCTGTCCTGCAGCTTGGAACGCAGGGCCATGACAGCGCTCATGTCGCACTCGTTGAAGGTGGTCAGGATGGCCGCGGTATGCTGGGCATTCACGAGCTGATCCGCAATTTTGCGCCGCAGCGGGGACATCTTCTTGCGCGTGACCCTGTCTCCCGAGGGGGTGGCAGCCACCGCAGGTGCAGGTGCCGGGGCGGGCGCAGGCTTGGGAGCTTCGACCACGACAGGTGCCGGCGTTTCCACCTTCGCAGCCTTGGCGGCCGCCTTTGGAGTTTCCGCTTTCGCGGGCTTCGGTGCGGGCGCCGGGGCCGCAGCCGCCGGTGCAGGGGCCGCGGCACCTTCTTCGATGAGACCCACCACGGAGCCCACATCCACGTCTTCGCCTTCCTGCTTCTGGATGCGCAACACGCCGGAAACGTCAGCACAGATTTCAGCGGCCACCTTGTCGGTCTCCAAGGTGATCAGCACATCGCCTTTGGTCACGTTTGCACCGTCAGCGAAGTGCCATTTGGCGATTTGACCGCTGGTTACAGATTCACCGACGGCAGGAATTTTGATTTCGTGGGACATGGGTAGATAAGGGGAGCAGCGTGACAAGGATCGGGCGCGGATCAAGCAGAAGCCGTGCCGCACAGCCGAAAGTGAAGCAATCACCCTCGCAGGCCGTTCGGAGACGATGTCATAGTTTATCACCCGAAGCAACGGCGGTGCTTGAAGTTTGATGCCCAGCCTTGCATCCGTAGCGGTTGACGAGGCGCGGATTCCGCGCTTGGACTGCATCGCCCACCATGCTGAACAACACTCCTCTCACCATTGCCAACCGCCAGTTCCATTCCCGGCTCATGCTTGGCACCGGGAAATTTGGTTCTGGCGAGTCCATGCGCGAAGCCATCGTGGCTTCAGGGACGGAGATTGTCACGGTGGCGCTGCGCCGCGCCGATCTGACCGGCAAAGGCGATCCGTTCGCCAACATCCTGGATTTTGTTCCCAAAGAAGTGCTGCTGCTGCCCAATACCAGCGGCGCGATGAATGCCGAGGAAGCCGTGCGGCTGGCCCGGCTGGCCGTGGCAGCGGGACTGCCCAACTGGGTGAAGCTGGAAATCCATCCCGACCCCCGCTACCTGCTGCCCGATCCCATCGAGACCTTGAAAGCCGCCGAGATCTTGGTGAAAGAGGGCTTCATCGTACTGCCCTACATCAACGCCGATCCGGTGCTCGCCCGCCGGCTCCAGGACGTGGGAACCGCCACAGTGATGCCGCTGGGCTCACCCATCGGATCGCACCAGGGCATCGCCACACGGAGGATGATCGAAATCATCATCAATCAGGCCACCGTGCCCGTGGTGGTCGATGCCGGCATCGGCGCGCCAAGCCATGCCGCGGAAGCGTTCGAAATGGGCGCTGACGCCGTGCTGGTCAACACCGCCATCGCGGTCGCCAGCGACCCGGTGCGCATGGCCCTGGCCTTCAAAGCCGCAGTCGAAGCCGGGCGCGCCGCCTATGAAGTGGGCCTGGGTCACGCCACGGACGAAGCCGAAGCGACCAGCCCGCTCACGACGTTCTTGTATTCTTGAGGCAACGGCCAGTCACTTCCGTCAGGGCTCCTCAATTTGCACGAGGTCAGGAGCGATGGCCCGAAAATGACGCAGGTTGAGGGTAAGAATGCGGTCCGGAGCAGCCCTGCGCGCACATGCAAGCAGCAAGGCATCGTAGATCATCCCACTGCGCCACCCGTGAACGGCGGCTTCGCTCAGGGTGTGGCGGTAATCATCAGGATTCAGGGGAACGATCTGCATCTGGGCAAACAGATTGTCCTCCACACACTTCCATGCCTCCTCAGGAGAGATGCGAGGCGCTCGAGGCATCGCCGTCAGCACGCCGTAGACCTCAGCGAGGCTGTGCTGGCCAATGACGCCTTCGTCTGCTCCTGTTTGAATGCGTTCCAACGCGGTGAAAGCCCGCTCATGAGCAGAATGGCTCTCCAGGATCGCCGCCACGACCACCGAAGTATCAAAGAAAACTTTCATCCCGCCAGTGCTGCAAGGCGTTCTTCCCTCAGGCGCTCCAGCGCGTGCTCCGCTTCATCGGCATCATCGCCGCGAACTACCCATAACCCCCGTTTTTTTGCCAGCACGGGTGCCGCTGGCTCTGCGATCCCCTCTTCCAATAGCACGATGACGCGGCATTCCCTGCCACCACTCGCAGGCACTGGCTCGCGCAAGGTCAGGTGCGACGGATCGCTCAGGGTTGCGAGGGTTTCAAAAGCAGTCATGGGCAGACAATACTACTACGGAGGCGCTCTGGCAATGCCAGCCTCCAATTCTGGACCCACGACAGCGCGCTGACTGTGATCGCCCAGAGAACCCACGGCCACTCTGGCGCTGGTGCGCGATTTGTGGTAGAACGGCACGGAATTTTCCATCCCCCACCTTTCCCACATCCCTATGAAGCCCATCCTGCTTTTTCTCGCCATGGCCGCCCCGGTGCTCGCTGAGATCAAAGAAACGCCCGTCGATTACACCAGCGCCGGCACCACCTGCGAAGGCATTCACGTCTATGACTCAGCCAGGACTGGCAAGCTCCCCAGCGTGCTGATCGTGCATCAGTGGACCGGCCTGAGCGAGAATGAAAAGATGCGCGGGCGCATGCTCGCCGAGCAGGGCTACAATGTCTTCCTTGCCGACATCTATGGCAAGGGGGTGCGCCCCGCCGGCCCCCCAGGATCGGCCAAGGAAGCGTCCAAATACAAGACCAACCGCACGCTGTACCGCCAGCGTCTCAACGATGCCCTGGCCCAGCTCACCAGCGAACCCCAGACGGACACTACCAAGGTCGCGGCCATCGGCTACTGCTTTGGCGGCACAGGCGTGATCGAGCTTGCCCGCAGCGGCGCAAAGCTCAATGGCGTGGTCAGCTTCCACGGCGGTCTCGATTCGCCCACGCCGGCCGACGGCAAGAACATTCATTGTGAAGTCCTCGCCCTGCACGGCGCGGATGATCCGCATGTGCCAGCCGCCGATATCAAGGCCTTTGAAGACGAGCTGAACGCCGCCGGCGTGAAGTATGAACTGATCAAGTACCCCGGCGCGGTGCACGCCTTCACCCAGAAGAGCGCGGGCAACGACAATTCCAAAGGTGTCGCCTACAACAAAGAGGCCGACCAGAAAAGCTGGGCGGCGATGCTGGAATTCTTTGGGCGGGTGCTGAAGTAGTGAGGTGTCGATTGCGCGCGGGGCGGGTTTGCATCACGTACCCAGGTAGGGCGCTGTGTCACCTCCTTCGCCAAGGCTACCGAGCGCAATCCCCACAGCGCCGCCATGGCAGGCCGAGGGGCTTCGCTTCCGCCATGGGTTTGGCCGATGAACCCATGACCCCGCAACGACGGCGGCTTGGGACAAGCGCCCTACCCGGCAATCAAATCGTATCCGCGCCAGTCTTTCACCGTCACCGTGGCGAAGGATCCCACCGGAAGCTTCTTGTCCACGATCACGGTGGCATCGATATCAGGGGCATCCCATTCGCCGCGGGCGACGCCGGGTTCTTCCACCAGCACCTTGAGCTCGCGGCCGTTGAGCTGCTGGTTGACATTCTCGACGTTGCGCTGGATGGCGCGCATCGCCTCGTTCCAGCGGCGCTTGCGGGTCATGTGATGCACATGCTCGTCCATGGTGGCGGCACGGGTACCGTCTTCACGGGAATATTCGAAGACGCCCGCTCGCTCGAATTTGACGTCCTCAATGAAGCGGATCAATTCGTTGAAATCCTCCTCCGTCTCACCCGGGAAACCGACGATGAAGGTGGTGCGGATGGCGATGTTCGGAATGCCTGCGCGCATGCGCTTGATCAGGTCGCGGATGTACTCGCCATTGGTCTCGCGCTTCATCAAATCAAGCATGTGCGTGCTGATGTGCTGGAGGGGCATGTCCACATAGCGTACGACCTTCTCGCAACTGGCGATGGTCTCGATCAATTCATCGCTCCAGTGCGCCGGATGGGTGTAGAGGAGGCGGATCCAGAAGTCGCCTTCGATGGCGTTCAAGGCGGTGAGCAGGGTGGCGAGCGACTCACCCTTCGTGCTGTCCACCGGACTGCGCGGATTGGGGCGCGAATCGGTCCACTTGTCCATGCCGAAGTAGGTGGTGTCCTGGCTGATCAGGTTGATCTCTTTGACCCCGCTGTTGACCAGGTCCTGGACTTCGCGGACCACGCTCTCCTGGGTGCGGCTGCGATGGCGGCCGCGGATGCGCGGGATGATGCAGAAGGAACAGGTGTGGTTGCAGCCTTCGGCGATCTTGACATACGCCATGTGCTTCGGAGTCAGGCGGAAACGCGGGGTGTCGTAGTCGGGAATCCACTTGGGCTGCTTGGTGACGTGGTTGTCGGGCGCGGCATCTGCCTCCCTGGTCCTGCCCATCAATCCCAAAATGATCGGAGCCACCTGCGTGACCTGATCGAGGCCGATGAAGGCATCCACATCCGGCATCAGGCCGGGCAGTTCCTGGGCGAATCGTTGCGACATGCAGCCGGCGACGATGATCTTCTGCTTGATGCGCTGCGGCTCTTCGGCACGGCCATCGACGGCTTCATGCACGGCACCGATGCTTTCCTTCTTCGCCATGTCAATGAACGAGCAGGTGTTGATGATCAGCACGTCGGCCAGGCTGGCATCAGGGGTCATCATCATGCCAGCCTGCTGCAGGTGGCCGATCATCACTTCGGAGTCGATGAGATTCTTTGCGCAGCCGAGGGAAACGAGTCCTACTTTGATCATATCAGAAAAAATGGGGAAAAGGGGTGCGCAACATACACACAGACTGCCCGTGGGAAAGGGCTAGTTTGGGGAGCGGGAATCCAGCCCCCAACACGCGCGGCTCCAGGGCCCGCTGAGGCACGGACTATCGAGGCATGGACACCTCGGCAGCGACCGGCTGCGACCGGATCTCCACTCTGGAGAGCGCTTCAGAGAGGTCGCGCCCGGCCTTGAACCGGATGCTGGCCCCGCCCCTGATCACCGTTTTTACCGTGTCGAGCAGAATGAAGACATCGAGCAGCAGCCCCATGTGCTTGAGATAGTAGAGGTCATACTCCAGCTTCCGCCGCGCGTCTTCCACGCTGGCTCCATAGGGGTAATTGACCTGTGCCCAGCCGGTGAGGCCAGGCGGCAGCATGAGCCGTTCGTTGAACAAGGGGATCTCCTTGACCAGGGTATCAATGAATTCCGGGCGCTCAGGGCGGGGCCCCACGAAACTCATGTCGCCTCTGAGAATGTTGAAGAGCTGTGGGATTTCGTCGATGCGGAACTTGCGCAGGAAGTGGCCGAGCGGCGTGACTCGTGAATCCTTTTTACCGCACCACTGGGCTCCGGCCAGCTCCGCATCCGTACGCATGCTGCGCAGCTTGAGAATCTCAAAGGGCCGGCCCAGCCGCCCGCTGCGCACCTGGCGATAAAAAATGGGCCTGCCGGAAGTGACGAGGACCAAGAGCATGCCCAGCAGAAGCACCGGCCCCAGCACGACCAGCAGCGCCACCGCGACGATGATATCGAAGAGCCGCTTGAGCTTGCGGATGTATACGATTTCCGGATGGGATGAAGCGGTGAGCAGCCACAGATCGGTGACCAGTTCCAGGGCCACTGTCTGGTATGAATCTTCAAAGGCTTGCGCCAGCGTTGTCACCCGCACCCCGTTGTAGCGCAGCACACGCAGAGACCTCGCCGTGGTTGGGTGAAAAAGGTGTTCTTCAGCACACAGCACCCGCGTGATGCTGAGCTTCCCCACCTTAGTTTCGATGTCCTCCACCCTGCCGAGCCAGGGCAGTTGTACCGGAGGCAACCCGTCGCCCGTGGTGAACACGCCAACCAGGTTGCGGTGCATGCGGTCAAGCTTGGCAAAGGCAGCCACGGCCACCTCATCCTGCGGCCCGCTGATCACGCAGGCAAGCCGCTCGGGCTTCGCCGCGAAGCGCTGACACAACAGCACATGATGACCGACCACCAAAAGCGCCGTCAGCACTACACCGATGGCCTGCACACCACGCCCCACGCGGGCATCGAAATTGATCGACCCCACCGCCAGCACCACCAGCGTCATGATCACCAGCGACATTCCCACCAGCGACAGCCGCTCCCGCGAACGCCGGTCGTAGTCCGCCGGCGAATACAGGCCCATGATATAGCATGTCATCGGCAGCATCAGCGCTGCTAGAAGCACCGCAGGCATGTACGACCACGTCTTGTCTGGCAGCCACTCCTGAAACCGCAGCGCCACAGCTGCCCAAAAACCGACCGCGCAGCACATGCTGTCGAGCAAAAAATGCCTCACTGTATGGCTCCAGTGATAATTATCTGACCGTGCGAAAAGCATAGGAGGGAGGGTGCCTAATAAAAACGAAGAACTGCCCATCTGCAACAGGCAAGAAAGCGTGGGAGGGAGGTGATGAGCCTGCCAACTTCATCTGGCCCACTGAGTATAATACCCCATTTTTGCATAAATGTTACCTCATTTTTTAGTGCCGGATGTAGTTTTTTTGTCACAGACAGAAAGCTGCGTTTTTTAGAATCTCCAGCACTAGTGATGCCAGGACAGTCCCCAGAAAAACGGCGGAGGGGGGGCCAAATCGGGGCAAATGCGCTCGCGCCAGCCTCCAGTCTGTGACAATGGACACGGCTCAATGGAAATGACATGGGATGAATTGAAGCACTGCATCAAGGCTGATCTGTGCCGGTATGACGGGGGAATAAGCGCCCGCCACTGGCGTCATGCCCTGCGCTTTGAACCAGGCTTCCGGCTGACCTTGCTGATGCGTTTGTGCCGATTCACGCGCCTGAACCCCTGGTTGCGCTGGACTCTGTACGTGCCGTTGCGGCTGTGGTTCAACCGCCGGTCGATACAATTCATGGTATTTATGGACCCGATGGCCGACATCGGTCCCGGCCTGTATCTAGGCCACCCCTTCATGGTTGTGATCAACCGGCGGGTGAAAATTGGCAGGGACTGCTCGATCGGACACGAAGTCACTCTCGGAATTCACAATCGTGGTGAGCGCAGGGGCTGCCCAGAAGTTGGCAACCGCGTTTATATCGGACCAGGGGCCAAGATCTTTGGAGCCATCAAGCTCGGCGACGGTTCGGCCATTGGAGCCAATGCGGTGGTCACTCGCGACCTGCCTGAAAACGCCGTGGCGGCAGGGATTCCAGCGCGCGTCATCTCCTACAAGGGGTCCGCTGACTATGCCACTAACACCCTGGTTGAACTGGAGAGGTCCCAAGCTGGGGCCTCAGCTTGCTGAGGAGGTTGCTCCCCCGCCCCGCCGCCATCTGAGCCACCCGGTCACGACTCCAGCAAGGGCCAGCAAAATCGCGGCCACGGCAAACCCGGAAGAGCGCGCCGCCGGCAGTGCCACGCTGGCCACGGGGCCGGACGGCCAGCCCGTGTCATACAGGTACTCCGGCTCGGCCGCGCTGAAATCCACCGGCAGGTCTGGCTGCCCCTCCTGTTGGTACACGGCTTGAACGGTGTGCTGGTCACCGGCTTCAGCGAAGATTTGAAACCCGGTCCACACCTCCTGCACCCCTGCGGGCCAGGGCCGTGTGAAGTTGAAATCAATGAACCGCTGCGATGCCTCCCTGTCAGTGACCACTTCGGTGTCGCTATGCGGCCACACACACTCGTAGCGCTGGAAGTCGCCGAGGTCCGCGTCCGTCCCGTTCACGTTGACGAGCACCTTCTCCTTCAAATAGGCTGCCACCCGCGGCATGGCCTTCGCAATCTCCTGCGGCGTGATGCGCTGATCGTGATCACCATCGATCACCACGATGCGCGACAGGGTCAGGAGGTTGAAGGTCAAACGGAAACCCACCTGCTGACGCCCCACCTGCAACCGCAGATGGCTGATGTCCGCTAGATGCGAAAAAACCGTGCCGGAAAGCAGCAGCAGGGTCAAAAGGGTGGCGAAAACACGATGCATCAACGGCGGCCGGCAATCATGGGTATAGTGTACTCAATCCGCCCGCCCAAGGCAACCCTCACTCGCTCTTGATCCACATGGGCGACGCCCACACCAGCTCGCTGTTGGTCTGCTCGCCCCGGATGTAGTAGTAGCTCGTCTTCCCGGCCTCGGGTTTCGGATCGGTCCAGGTGAAATGCACTTCCTTCTCGTTGGGTGTGTTGACCTGCACTTCCACATTGTCCTTCACGATGGTGATCTTGGCGAAGGGCATGGTGCCAATGAGCTTGATGTCGAGAGTGGGCGCGCCCTTGACGGCGAACTCGTCGCCCATCATGCGGTCGATGCCTTTGGCGTCCTTGCAATGGGTCTCGGCAATGATGTTGTCCGTCGCTCCATAGGTGTGGCGCTTCTGCATGGCCTGCAGGATGGCTTCCCGGGTCGTGTCCTCGGCATAGACCATCGCGTAGCTGATGTGCGTGGAACCATGATCAGAGGAGCTTTCAAAGGCGAAGCGAAAGCCCTTGGCGAAGGCGTTGCACACGAATCCGGCCGGCTCCCAGCCGCCAATGGAATCGTTTGCCGTGGGGCAGCGAGGACAGCCCGGGTACTCATAGTTCTGGCGCGCGCCTTGATAGATTTCGACCATCGGCTCGACGACGGGGTCGTTGTTGCGCCAGTCCGTGCCCATGGAAGTGGCGCTGGTATGGCTGGCGCAGACGCCGTTGAACAGGTGCAGGTAGCGATACAACATCGTGGTATCCGGCGCGGGCTCAAACTCCTTGCGGTCGCTGATGGGAAGGCGCGGCAGGGTGCGCACGCCGCGCTGGGCGAAGACACAGTTGCGATGCCCTTCGGGATAAACGACGCTGCGTTCATAGCTGAACATGGGGGTGAACTGGCCTGGCAGGTGAAAGGCATCCGTGGTCTTCTGCGTGAGCCACCAGGTATATTCACGGCCGTTGCCATTGTCATGGTCGCCGCAGCCCAGCCAGTCCATCGAGGCGGCGTCAATGCCATAGCGCCACATGTCTTCGAGCGGACCATCGCCGCCGCCATCGCCGCTGATCTCCGTGTGACGATGGAATTCGCCGCGCAGGAGGCGCAGCGGCTTGCCTGCCAACGTGCCGCGGTAGTCGCGCACGGCCTTTACTTCAGTGCGTTCGGCGAGGGTGCGCTTGCTTTGCGGCGGGTTGTCCCGGGGCTTCTCGGTGGCGGGCTGGAGGACGGGCTCTTTGGGTTCACCCTTCACGATGAGGCGGCTCAGGTAGATGTCGTTGTCAAAAGGATCGGTGGCGGCGTCGAGCGCTGCATTGCCGCCCTTGGCTCCCTTTTGCTTGCTCTGGTTGAACTCAGCGAGACGATCCATGCGGTGATCACTGGCGTGGGCGATGAGGAGCGCCTGCTTGCCCGCGGCCAGCGCGGGAAGGTTGTAAATGAGATTGTCGCTGTGCGGCACGAGAATGGGACCCACCCAGTGGTCGCCGTCCAGGTAGGCGGCGTAGCTGACCCAGGCGGAACCGATGACGCTTTTAAAGCTGTTCAAGCGGGTGCGGGTCAGGCACCACATGCGGCCCTGCTGATCGCACACGAGCCGGCCCAGGTTGTTGAAGGTATTCCAACCCGCGATCGGTGCGTGCTCGCCCGGCGCGCCGCGACGTTGCGCAGGTTGCAGGAAAGCGTCTGGGTTGAATCCATCGGCACCCTCCGGGCTCACGGGGGGCGGTGGAGTGTTGAAGTCGGCCCCCTTGCGCTTGCCGCCTTTGCCTTTCTGGACGCCGGGCGGAGCGGCCACAAGCGGGCCGGCAGTCTCCATCCACTGGCCGTCTTTCAGCACGCGCAGACCGATTTGGCGGTCGCGATACAAGCCGATGCCATCGCCTGAATCATAGGCGCCAAAATCCTTGCCCCAGGTGGGGCCGCTCTTCTCCCAGGCCACCCATAACGCACCACTCTTGTCATAGGCAACGGAGGGCCTGGCTTCGTACAGCTCACTGTTAGCCACAGGCTGGGCGGCGGCGGCTTCGCCAGTGGGGCTGAAAGTGCGCAGCCATACATCGTAGTCGCCGCGTTCATACGTGTCCCAGGCGATGGCGATCTGCTTGTCGCTGGTGGCGATGCTGGGCTGCCAGCAGTTGCCGCCGCCGGGAGCGCCAGCCGTCGTCACGTCGATCACATCGCTCCAGCCCGCGTCGGTTTGATGGATGGCCTTGATGCCGAAAGAGTCGGCATTGGCACCCTGCCAGGCGATCCAGACGTGACCGCTCGCGTCCGTTGCCGCCACCGCCGACAAATCGTTGCCAGGAGAATGGCTCAGGTTCACCAGACCGCCCAGTTTGCCCGCCACGCAACTGCGGGCGAAGATGTCGAAGTTGCCGTCCTTGCGCTCGCTCCACACGATCCAGGCCGCGCCCTTGCCGTCCACCGCCACAGCGCTTTTGTAGATGTCACAACCGGTGCCGGTGACGGCAATGGGATCGGGGAACTTGTTGCCGGTGCGCATTTGCAACCAGAGCTGATCGCCGCCCGTGGGCTTGGCCAGGAAGTAGAGATCCTTGGGGGCCGAATCCCAGCGTTTCGCCCGCTCATCGCGGTCAATGCCTGGCGTGAAGCTCTGGTAGGTCACGTAAAGGGTTCCATCCTTCGCCAGGGCGATGGCCGGGTAGTCGTCCTCAGTGCGTTCCTTGGAAAGCTGCCTGCCAGGGATGGCCGTGCGCGTGGCAGCAGCCTTGCCTTCGAGCAATTCCAGGGGCTCGCCGTACTTCACGTCGCCCACCTTGAAGCTGAAGCTGCCCTGCTTCGTCGTGACTTCCACCACCGAGTCATCCGTCACCTCACGCAGATTCAGAAACACGCCATTTTCCGGGATCGGCCCCAGGTTTTGCTGTGCTCGCTTCACCATGCCCAGCTTCTTCGGGTTGTTCGCCCGCCCCTGCACGGCGAAAGGCCGGGTCCCGGCCTGCCAGCCGGTCTTGCCGAGGACCTTGTCCTGCCGCTCAAAGCGCCAGCCGGCAATCCCCTGCACCACCCCCGGCGAAACCTTGACGTCACCATCCCAGACCGTCGCCTCCTTGTCGCCGAGCCCCAGTTGGAGAAGCAAACCGGCATCCTCGGCGTGGAGGGAGGAACATAGAACGCAGAGCGAAAGGAGGAGACGTTTCATGGTTGGCGCGGAAACGTGGGCACCGTTCAATTTCTGTCAGCCCGGGCAAGAAAACCAAACCGGACTGGCCCAAGAATGAGGAGCCCGCTTCATGCAATGCGCAAAGCTTCTCTGGATCAATGAGAGTCGAGCGGTCATTCACTCAATGGCTCTTGATCGCCTGAGTACCCTGACTCGAGACATCAGCCACCATCACACATCAAAAATCTGCTGGCAACCAAGAGGGTGCTGGTGTAGGGTTATTGATCACCCCTGGTAGAGCATCGCACGCTCGTCCATGTGCCGTGCAGTTCGCTGAGTTGCCAGAGCTTGAAACGTCTGGTGCTTTCGAGCGCCCCCACCCAAACAACGCCCATGCCCGCTGAAAACAAGAAAGCCAGTCCATCAAGCAAGATTGAGTCCCGCGACGATGCCATTAAAGTCATCAAGGAGACTTCCACCGCCTTCTTTGTCCTCGCAGCCATTGAGGGCGCGATTGGCGCATTCATCATGCCTTCGATGATCATTGACGCCGTTCTCTGTGCTATCCTTGCGGCCATGCTCCGCGCCTGGAAGAGCCGTGTCGTCGCGATCATCCTCCTGCTGCTGGCAACCGTTGCCGCGGTCACCACCACCCTCACCATGCTTGGCATCGCCCAGCTTGGCGGCAAAAACATCATCCTTGCTGTTATTGTCCTTTGGACAGCCATTCGTGGTGTTCAGGCCACCTTTTTGCTCCACGGCAGATTTGCAGCACCGGCCTATGAACCGGCCTGTCCACCAAACGCCTGAGCATTCGCGGCGACGAACATAGAGCGGCCTTTCTTGTGTTTCAGGTGCCGGCAGGAAATGCCACTTTCAAACCGATTGCCCGCTCAGCCCACTTGCCCTGGCTGCGGGCATTCGATAGACCTTCCACGGTGCACTCCAGTACCGGCCTGACTATCGAATCCTGGCTTTGACCCGGATACCAAGGCCACCTCCATGCGCCTTTCTGTGATACCACCTTCCTCATATCAGAATCAGTCATGAACCTCACTGGAATGAAACTTCTCGGGCCACAGCCCAACGACCGATATTGCCTGATGGTGACTGACGCGGACCCTGCTATTTACGCCCTGTTCGACGAGCGCGAGCTTCAAGGAGGAGGCTACACCTGGCAGGCCATCACGAATTCCCTCCTCACGCTGCACATGCCTCACCTCAAAGGCCAGCTGAGCATCGACGCTGAAGGAGATGGGATGTATGTGGAATGTGAGACGCTGGCACCCCTGGAGGCGCTCGATGATCTGCTCGGTCGCGCGATGGCCGATCATGCCCTTCTTGTCGAGGCGATGGACCACGCCGGAGACGACCTTGAATAATGGCTGCCAGCCCAAAAATGAACATCCGCAAGATATGGATCTGCTTCGGGATTGCAGCGGCAATCCTGGCAGTCTGGGCCATTCCTCAAATCGACTCATACATCTATCACGACACCGTCCGACACCGCGCCCTTCCGAACATGATGGCGCTTGCGGCTTCGGTGGAGCAATTCCAGAGGGATCGAGGGCGGTTGCCTTCCCCTGTGGAGTTTACCGAACTCCGACCTGATTCCCACTTCAGGGTTTCATTTGGCACTTCGTCGCCCGAGACACAGCCGTCGTTTACCCATCCCGAAGACCGTGCCGGAGAGGTCAATGATCCATACAATCACCCGTTCATCTATGAGGTGACGGGCGACACCTTTGTCATCCGTTCGCTGGGCCCCGACGGGGTTCCGAGCAGCGACGACTATGTTTACCCGCCCAAGAAGAACTGAAATGGATCAGCGCAATTGATCGGACTTGCGAGTTTGGCGAACGGCAGCTTTTCGGGTGCCTCAATGCATCCTCCGCTCCCAGCGCCATGGGCGCGCCCCATGCCGTTATCGGTGAATTCAAAAATGCGGTGCGGAGATCATGCCTTCCTCCATTTCGGAGCGCTGGCGGCGGATGATACTGTTGGCGATTTCCAGCACCATCTCTTCCAATAGCAGGCGCAGGTGGCTGCCGGCGCGGTAGTCCGCCGGGGCAATGTGCTTGACCCGGTCCGCATGGGCGGAGAGGAGGTAGCACTTGCGGAAGCTGGCGCGGTCCTTCTCGTCCGGGTTGTACACGGCGAGGGCATGGCCGCCGTACTTCTTCATGAGCGTAAAGCAGGGCACATCGGTGGGGCCATCGCCGACGTAGATCATGTGGTTGAATGGGATGGGCCGCAGGTCGGCCGGCATGTGGTCGTTCACGTCTTCGTTAGGCTCCAGCATGCCTTTGTTGATGCGGAAGATGTACTGCGTCTTGGTGGTGTGCGAGATCACCCGCTTGGGGAAGGTGATGCGGCCGTTGCTGTCCTCGCCGAATTCGCAGCCGAAGATCTTCTTCACGTGCGGGGCGATGCGGCTGCCCTCAAGCAGGACCTTGAGGCCTGAGGAGACGATGTAGTGCTCGATCTTCACCCCGAAGAGGACGTGCTCGGGATTGAGGATCCCGGACATCTCTTCGAACATCTCGGGCAGGCCCTTGTAGAAGTTCAGATTGGCGCCCAGCTTGCGCAGTTCATCATTGGTGGGGCGGTCGAGTTCCAGGCAGTCGAGCATGGACTTCAAGTAGGCCAGCTCGCCATCGTAGCCCTCCTTGTCCACGAGTTGACGGCTCTTCTTCCAGAACTGCTCCGCCTTGATGCCGAAGTGCGGGAACAGCACTTCGTCCTGCATGTAATTGGGGCTCAGCGTCTGATCGTAATCATAGATGATGCCGATGGTGGTCTGGGGGGAGGCCATGGGAGGGTGCGGAAAGGAAGGGGGCTTACTTGCCGTGACGCGCAATGACGGTGATCTGCCCGTCCGGCTCGAGGATGGCGGTGCGCACCTCTTCGATGCTTGCACAGCCGCCGCTTCTCAATGCGCCCATCAGTTCATGGTGCGTGAGCCGCTCCTGGCGCAGGGCTTCGGGATAGAGCTTGCCATTGTGAATGAGCACGCGCGGATGGCCTTCGATGAAAAGCTCCACGGTCTTGCTCTTGAAGGTGATGTAGCCGATGAGCGCATTGATGGCCACCAGGGTGCCGGCGCTGATGAAGCCGCCGACCACGGAGTTGTCGCCGCCGTTCATGGAGTTCTGCACGGCGTTGCTGAGCACCAGCAGCAACACCAAGTCGAAGGGCGCGAGCTGCCCGATCTGCCGCTTGCCGGTCATCCGCAGGAGGATGAGCAGAAAGCCGTAAACCAGCACGGCACGGGCAATGAACTCCCACCATTGAATGCTCATTATGACCATGGAGGAGCCATCTTGAGGCGGCCCGGCATCCGCGAGAATGATGGGAAGGGAGAGAGCGGTTGAGAGGATCATGGCGGTGGCATGAGTATTCTTCGCGTAGGGCCGCGTCAACGCTTCAATCCTACTCTTCGTCCCGCGCTTCCTCCGGCTCTTGCTCCTCTGTCCATCACACCTGCTCACAGCTCAAGGCTGGATCACGCCGCCAGGGGTCGAGTCGGACCAGTCGGACGTGTAGGACGTGGGGGAGCCGGAGGCTCCAGCGCTCAGCTCACCACATTGATCGCATGGCCGGCGATCCATTCCTTCACATTGTCTGCCGCCTTGCCGATGAGACGAGTGCGGGAGGCGCGGCTGGCCCAGGCGATGTGCGGGGTGATGAGGCAGTTCTTCGCGCTGAACAACGGATTGCCGGGGGCGGGCGGCTCGACCGTCAGCACATCCAGCCCGGCGCCGGCAAGGCGGTCGCTGTTGAGCGCGGCGGCGAGCGCAGCTTCATCAACCAGCGGACCGCGCGCGGTATTGATCAGATAGGCACTGGACTTCATCGTCGCGAGCGATTCGGCGTTGATCAGAAGACGTGTGTCGTCGGTGAGCGGGCAATGAAGGCTGACCACATCGCTCTGGCTCAAGACGTCGGCCAACGGAGCGGGGGTGACTCCCTCGGGCGGAGCCACGTTCCAGGTGCGGCGTGCGGCGAGCACGCGCATGCCGAGCGCATTGGCGATGCGGGCAACGGCCTGGCCGATGTCGCCCATGCCCACGAGGCCCAGCGTGAGACCCTGAAGCTCGATGATGGGATGATCCCAAAAGCAAAAGTCGGGACACGCGGCCCAGCGCCCGGCGCTGACTTCGGCGGCGTGATGGCCGACGTGGTTGGTGAGTTCCAGCAGCAGGGCGAACACTGCCTGCGCGACGCTGGCGGAGGAGTAACCCGGCACATTCGCCACCGTGATCCCCTGCTCCGCGGCGGCGACCACATCGACGACGTTGTAGCCGGTGGCGATGACGCCGATGTAGCGGAGCTTGGGCAGAGCGGAGAGGGTCTGGCGTGAGAGCGGGGCCTTGTTGGTGATGATGATGTCGGCATCCTTGGCACGCTCGACGATCTGATCCGCGGGAGTGCGATCATAGATCGTGCAGGTGCCGAGCGCTTCAAAGGCGGCCCAGGAGAGATCAGAGGGGTTCGCCGTGAAGGCGTCCAGCATCACAATGTTCATAAGCCATCGCAGTAGCAGGGGCAGGCGTGGCGGGCAAGTGGTTCGCGCGCGGATGCCACATCCGCACGGTGCTCACAGACCGGTCCATTCGGGCAGCCTGGCCAGGTAATCCTTGTGGCAGCCGCGCAGCCATGCGCGCTTCTCCTGGATGCGCGAAGCGAGCAGCACTTGTGTGCGCAGGATCAGCCAGAGGGCACCTGCCAAAAACAGCACCGGCCCGGCCCATCCCCACGGCTTTCCATTGGCCAGGCCAGCAGCGCCCACGGCGATTCCTCCCAACAGTGCCAGCCAGCCGATGATCAGATCCCGGATCCGGCGCGCACGACAGGCAGGACACACACCGATCTCCATCTTCACCGTCTTGCGGAAGCAGAGGGCGAGAATGCCGTACAGGAGGATGTTGACCACAAGCGCCGCGTATACCAGCGGCGGATGCCAGTAAACCTTGCGCTTCATGCGCCCGCCCTCCGCCGGAAGGCTGCACTTCACGCACTCGTCGGGAAGCTGCGAGCCATCCGCGACGACGAGCTTTTTACCGTCGCGCCAGGCCGTGCCGCCGATGGGCAGGCCCATGCGCATCTTGTCCAAAACGCGATCCTTGCAGCCCACGCAGACATCGCTGCCCATGATCTGCACGATGTCACCCGGAGCAAAGGTCTTCCCGCACTCCGCGCAAGCGCAGGCGCCAGCCGATGCCTGCGCCCCGGCCAGCGGTAAACTCTCCCTGCTTGTGGCGGCCAGGGGCAGCCAGTCCGTCATGGATTCGCACCAGACCAAGGTCTGAGCGGTGATGACGCCTTGGTCGATGAGCGTTTGAAATTCAACGTCCGACACGGGGCCGCGCCGATCACTGCTGGCTGCATAATACCATTCCATTGGGGCAAGTAAGGCAGGAGCCCCGGGACATTGCAAGAACGTTGCGGCAGCGAAGCAATATTCAAGCACGGAACGCCGCCAAGTGGCGCGGATGTTGCTGCTAAAGGGGCAGGCCGGGGTTGACACCCCCGGAGCGGCGCGGTATGCCTCCCCCCTTCAAATTCCAACTCCTATCAAGTAACATGGTCAAAATCGGCATCAATGGTTTCGGGCGCATCGGTCGCCTTGTGTTTCGCGCAATCTGTGATCAAGGCCTCCTGGGCAAAGAGATCGAAGTCGTGGCCGTCAACGACCTCGTCCCTGCGGACAACCTCGCCTACCTGGTGAAGTATGACTCCACGCAGGGCAAAGCGAAGGAAGAAGTGTATTCCAAGAAGAGCAGCCCGGAACTGGCCGAAGACGACATTCTGGTGGTCGATGGCCACGAGATCAAGTGCCTCGCCCTGCGTGACGGCCCCGCCATGCTGCCATGGAGAGCGCTGGGTGTGGACGTTGTCATCGAGTCCACCGGCTTGTTCACTGAGCGCAGCAAGGCCGAAGGCCACATCACCGCCGGCGCCAAGAAGGTCATCATCTCCGCCCCGGGCAAGGATGAGGACATCACCATCGTCATGGGCGTGAACCATGAGAAGTATGATGCCTCCAAGCATCACGTGATCTCCAACGCGAGCTGCACCACCAACTGCCTGGCTCCTGTGGTGCATGTGCTGCTCAAGGAAGGTTTCGGCATTGTCGAAGGCCTCATGACCACCATCCATTCATACACCGCGACGCAGAAGACGGTGGACGGCCCCTCCAAGAAAGACTGGAAGGGTGGCCGCAGCGCCGCGATCAACATCATCCCGAGCGGCACCGGTGCCGCCAAGGCCGTGGGTCTTGCGATTCCTGAAGTGAAGGGCAAGCTCACCGGCATGTCCTTCCGCGTGCCCACGCCGACGGTCTCCGTGGTTGATCTCACTGTGCGCACGGAGAAGGAAACCAGCTTCAAGGAAATCTCCGCCGCCATGAAGAAGGCCAGCGAGACCTACTTGAAGGGCATCCTGGCCTGGACGAGCGACGAAGTGGTCAGCTCCGATTTCATCCACGACCAGAGCAGCTCCGTTTTCGACGCCGGTTCCGGCCTCGAACTGAACAGCAAGTTCTTCAAACTCGTGAGCTGGTACGACAATGAGTGGGGTTATTCCAACCGTGTCGTCGATCTGGTGAAGTACATCGTGAGCAAGGGTCTGTAAGCGAGAGATCAGAACCTTTTCCCCAAGCGGGCCGGCTCACCAGAGCCGGCCCGCTTTTTTTTGAGCCCTGCGGGAAGCACCAAACCAAAGATCGGAGGGCACACCGCCCCCTCAGTCATTTCTGTCTGCCATTTCTGTCCAAATTCCCCGATCCCAAGACATTTTCGACAGATATTGTAGACAGAAATGGGGAACCATGAACCGGCCTCCAGGTCTTTTTGTCTTCACCCCCTCTGTTTTTAGCACCCATCCCCCATGTCAGCTTTCACGACATCATTGCGTCTCCTGCCCCGCCCCTTCTGGGTGCTGGTGGGGGCGACATTTGTAAACCGCTTCGGCGTGTTCGTGTGGCCCTTCCTGACGCTGTATATCACCCGCAATGGCAACACTGCAGCCCAGGCCGGCTGGGCGGTATCGGCGTACTCCGCCGGGGCCTTCGCCGCCGCCGGGGCCGGTGGCTGGCTGGCCGATCGCATAGGCAGGAATGTGACGATGGCCTTGTCATCCTTGGGCAGCGCGGCGTGCATGATGGCCTTGTCCCAGGCCACGGACTGGCGCGTGCTTTCCGCGCTGGCGTTTCTCACGGGCCTGATCGCTGAAGCAGGCAATCCGGCCAGCAGTGCCCTGGTCCAGGACATCGTGCCTCCCGAGCAAAGGATTGCCGCCTACGCGGTGCAACGCTTCGCAGTGAACCTCGGCTGGTCGCTGGGTCCCTTGGTCGCGGGCATCCTTGCGGAGCATTCGTTCTTCTGGCTGTTCGCTGTGGATGCCGCGACCTCGGTCTTTTTCGGGGTGGTGGCCTGACCTGCCTGCCGCGTGGCCAGCGCACTGAGCCCCATCTGGCGGGCTGGGGTCTGGCATGGCAGTCCATCCGCCACAACCGGCCTTTCCTCGCCTTGTTCGCTGCCTGCTTGTGCTGCTCGTGGACGTTCCGACAGACTGCCACCACTTTCATGCTGCACCTGCGCCAGTCCGGCCACTCCATGAGCTGGTCCGGAGTGGTCCTCGCGCTCAACGGCATCATGATCTGCACGCTCGAAATACCGCTCGCGGCGGTCACCAGCCGCCTGTCTTCCCGCACCATGATCGCCGTGGGCAACATCCTGATGGGAGCGGCCTATCTCACGCTCATCGGACACTCGCCTCTGTGGATCTTCGGGTTGTGCATGGTCATTTTCACCCTGGGTGAAATGTTTGCCTTCTCGCGCCAGCAGGCCTATGCGGCCAGCCTGGCACCGGAGGACATGCGCGGGCGCTATGCCGGATTCAACAGCCTGGCCTGGGCCATCGGTGGCATTGTCAGTTCCGTTGGCGGCCTGCAGTTGTACGGCTTCAGCCCCAATGCCGTATGGGTGACTTGTGCCGTTCTAGGACTGGTGGCCGCCGCGTTGATCAAAAACAAAAAACAGAACACCTGATAACGATGGGCCATTCACTGGGAACTGGGCACTCCGCATTTTCTTCCTCCCCTCATCGCCCCTCAACCATCATTTGCACCGTCCCCTTCCCCGTTGTTTCATTACCGCTCTTATGGCTCAAGGCATTGGCGATACGCACACTCAGTTTTTTACGCTCGCAACCCCCGATCATCCCTTTTCCTTTGATGGCGGAGGATCGCTGGATCACGCCGTGCTCGCGTATGAAACCTACGGCAGCCTGAATGCACGGGCGGACAACGCCATCCTGGTGTTCCACGCCCTGTCCGGCAGCCAGCATGCGGCGGGCAGCACCAAGGAGGTCCCTGGCACGGGCGATCGCTGGACGGAGGATTGCCAGCCGGGCTGGTGGGACCTGTTCGTGGGCCCTGGCAAGGCGTTGGATACCAGCCGCTACTTCGTGATCTGCGCCAATTATCTTGGCGGCTGCTACGGATCGTCGGGCCCCGCCTCGATTGATCCGGCCACCGGGCTCCCCTATGGCAGCCGGTTCCCGTGCGTCCGCACCAGCGATGTCGTCCGCTCGCAGGCCGCGCTGCTGGATCATCTTGGCATCAAGAAGCTGCTTGCCGTGGTCGGCTCCTCAGTGGGCGGACTCATCGCGATCAACTTCGCCACCCTGCTGCCGGAGCGGGTGAAGCTCGTCATGCCCATCGCCACGGGACTGCGTACCACGGTGCTAAGTCGGCTCACCCTGTTTGAGCAGGTGCTGGCCATTGAAAACGATCCGCATTTCCGCGGTGGCGATTACTATGAAGGCGAAGCTCCGACCGTGGGGCTGGCGCTGGCGCGGATGATCAGTCACAAGACCTTCGTACACCTTGATGCAATCGAAAACCGCGCGCGGCGCGATGTCATCCAGCGCACCGACCAGCTGGGCTGGTACCAGGTGCAGCACAACGTCGAAAGCTACATGCTGCACCAGGGCAAGAAATTCGTGAAGCGCTTCGATGCGAACACCTACCTGCGCATCGCTGACATGTGGCTGAAGTTTGATCCGCTGCGCGATGCCGGCGTGGCCGACTACGATGCGCTCTTCGCCAAATCGCGCGCCGCCGGTCATCATTACCTCGTGTTCAGCATCGACAGCGACTTCTGCTTCTATCCGGAAGAGCAGGCCGAACTGACCCTGCACCTGGAGCGTGCCGACGTCTCCAACATGCACATCACGGTGCATTCGAGCAAAGGCCATGATTCCTTTCTTTTGGAACCTGAGTTGTACACTCCTCACCTCGTCCATACGCTCGAAGGCCGCTGGGGCCGCAGCGCTGATTCGGACATGGTGGAGTAGCCGCGCCCATCCCCCTCATGACCGAAGAATTGACGCTATGGAAAGGCTGCACCTCGCAACTGGTGCATTTTCGGACGTACGTCGTCTGGTTGCTCGTGGCAGCGATCATCGTGGCCGTGGGCACCTCGATGTCCAACACCCGGTTGCTGTCCGCCTTGCTGATCCCTCTCGCCGCCCTCTGCATCCGCTGGCGCCTGACCAAGTCCACCGTCTTTGAAATCACCAGCAAGCGGCTGCGCCGGACCACCGGCGTGCTGCGCAAGAAGGTGGATGAACTGGAGCTGTACCGGGTCACGGACACCACGCTGGATCAGCCCTTCCTGCAGCGGGTGTTCGGACTGGGCACGATCACCGTGACCTCGTCCGATGAACGGATGCCGCTTGTGGTGCTGACCGCCGTACCGCGCGCCTATCAGGCCAGGGAAAAGCTGCGGCTGGCCGTGGAAACCGAACAGGGCCGCAGCCAGGTGGTGGTGCCAGTGCTGGATCACGTGAACCAGCCCGAGCCTTCGTGAGAAGTGGCGCTCGATAGACAACCATGCACTGGTGCGCGCGGACATGGTGCGCATGTTTATTATACCAATTGCAGTTGTTAATGGGTTGAATATAAACCGAGCGTTCGGTGTGGCGGCGTGCACCGTGGAACCGTAGCGAAGCGGAGATAGCCAGCCGCAGGCTGCCCGAAGGGCGAGTGCAACGAGGCAACGCGTGCAGCTTGCTGCCGATTTGGGAAACGCAGCTTGCTGCGGGCAGGAGAGCGCGGTTCGCAGTTCGTGCCATGGAGCGGGGATGGCTCCTTCACCGGCAGCAAGCTGCCATCACCGAAAGCGGCAGCAAGCTGCACGCACTCCACGACGCTTCGCGCACAGACATGCCCCAGAGCCTGTTTCCCCAGCTCCAGTTCGTTGTCGTCCTCAGCCATCACCTTGTCGAATGCTGCGCCGTGCGGGTGAAATCGTTTTCCCGGCTTGCCAACTTCCACCCTCCTCCCTAACCTCGCGCCCGCTATGAATTCTCCCGCTGCCAAGAAGTTGTTTGTGATGATGGTCCTGGAGTTCGCCGTCTGGGGCGCCTGGTTCGAAATGGTCTTTGGCTACCTCGGCGAGAGCGGGCTGAACTTCTCGCCGTCCCAGCAAAGCTGGATTCTGAGCATGTTCCCGCTGGCAGCCATCGCCGGGATGTTCTTCAGCAACCAGTTTGCCGACCGCAATTTTGCCGCTGAGAAATTCATGGCCGGGAGCCACCTGATCGGCGGTCTGGCGATGCTGGGGCTGGCGCGCACCACCGATTTCACCACCATGCTGGTGCTCATGGCGGTGCACTGCCTTGTGTACGTGCCTACCATTTCCATTGCCAATGGCATCGCTTTCTCCGCCATGAAGGATGCGCAGAAAGAGTTTGGCTGGGTGCGCATGGGCGGCACGGTGGGCTGGATTCTGGCTGCCACGCCCTTCGTGTTCCTGCTGGCGGACTGGAGCAAGATCCCCGCTCTCGGCCAGGTGGGTTTTGCCACCTGGATCAGCCAGGTGTTTGGCACGCCGTTGCAGGGCGCTGCCTTGATCAAGGCCACCACATGGACCTTCACCGTCTCAGGCATCATCTCGCTCGTGCTGGCCGCGTTCAGCTTCACCCTGCCGCACACTCCGCCAAAAGCGGCCGTCGCGGGTGAAAGCAACCTCGCCTGGTTGAAGGCCTTCAAACTGCTGGCCCTGCCCTTCATCCTACTGCTGTGGATCATGGCTTTCATCGACGCCGGCCTGTTGCAAATGTACTTCTCCTGGACCGGGCGTTTCCTGGGTGAAATCGGCGTCCCCGGCAACTGGATCGCCCTGACGATGAAGCTGGGCCAAGTGGCCGAAATCCTCACCATGATCGCGCTGGGCACCGTGCTCAAGAAGCTGGGCTGGAAATGGACCATGACGCTGGGCATCCTGGGCCACACCGTGCGTTTCACCGTCTTCGCTCTGGCACCCCATCAGGTGCCGGTGGTGCTGAGCATCCTGCTGCACGGAGTGTGCTACGCCTTCTTCTTCGCCACCGTCTACATCTTTGTCGACGAGGTGTTCCCCAAGGACGTGCGCTCCAGCGCGCAGGGCTTGTTCAACATGATGATCCTGGGCCTCGGCCCGCTTGTCGTGAACATGACCGCCCCCTGGCTCTATGAGACCGTTTTCCACAAGGACTTCCATTCCCTGTTTGTCATGGCCTCCGGCCTGTCCCTCGCTGCGGCGGTGATCCTCGCCCTGGGCTTCCATCCGCCCAAGGAACTGAGCACCAATGCGGTGAAGACCGGGCATTAGTGTCCTGTCAGACAAGTTCCTTCTAAATTAAGCGCCCTCGGATGAGACTAGCAATGGGGCTGGTAGGGCGGGTTGTCCCTAGCCCGCCGCCTCGGGTCGCCAAGCGTTGAAGGGAGATGGGAATCAACGAAGTTTTGCGGCCTGCGATGACGGCACTGTGGGGCTTGCGCTCCGTAGCCTTGGCGAAGGAGGCGACACAGTGCCCTACCTTGCGCCGGGCGCTGACAACGGCGGATGTTATTCAAGGCCCTTGTCTGACAGGACACTAGACCCGATCAATCAATGCCCCCGGCCTAGAAACACCCAGCCCACGAAGGCCAGGATCGGCAGCAGCATGGGCACGGAGTATTTGATCAGGTAGCCTGGAAACGATGGTGTGTGCACGTGCGCCTTGTCCGCAATGGCCTTGACCATGAAATTGGGGCCGTTGCCGATGTAGCTGCCGGCGCCGAAGAAGTTTGCCCCCATCGAAACCGCCAGCACATAGGCGCCATGGCTGGAAGCGAACTGGGCCACCTGGGCGACCTCATCCACCGAAGCGTGCTCGCGGCCCATCGCCGCCGTGAGAAAGGCCAGATAGGTGGGCGCATTGTCGAGAAAGGCCGAGAGCGCGCCGCTGCTGAAATAGAACTCCAAGGGGGTGGAGATGGTCAGTGCATGCCCGCCCTGCAAGATGTCCAGCGCCGGCCGCATGGTCAGGAAGATGCCGATGAACAGCCAGCCCACCTCCTTCACCGGACCAAAGGAAAAATGGTTGGCTTCGTGCACCTGCACAGGCGTGGTCTTATAAGAGATCAGGGCGGCGGCGGCCATGATGAGGGCGCTCACGGGAAGGGCAAAGGCCTCCGTGCCGATTTTCAGATCGCGCGGCAGCAGCATGGTGCCCAGCACCACGCCCAGCCAGACGAGATGTAACAGGCCGCGCGTCTTCCAGTGCTCGTGCTCCTCCTCCACATGCTCCTGCAACTGCCGGGGGGCGCGGTGGAAGTTGCGCACGTCGAGCACGTAGAACAGCGCCACAAGAAGAGTCACGGCGAGCAGCCATGACGGCCACAAGTTTTGCAGTGTCCACCAGAAGCCGACTCCGCGCAGAAAGCCCATGTACAGCGGTGGATTGCCCGCCGGGGTGAGGCTGCCGCCGACGTTGCTGATGATGAAAATGAAGAACACAATGTGATAGGACGTGATGCGATACTTGTTCATGCTGATCCACGGCCGGATCAGCAGCATCGAAGCGCCGGTGGTGCCCACCACGGTCGCCAGCATCGCGCCGAAGAACAGGAAGACGGCGTTCTTCCAGGGCGCGCTCTCGCCCTTCACCCGCACATTGATGCTGCCGGTGATCACGAACAGCGAGCCGATCAGCGCCATGAAGCCGATGTACTCCTCCAGGGTGTGGAACACCGGCACCAGATCATGCCGGTCGATGGCATAATAGGCGATGGCGCACAAGCCCAGGCCCAGGGAGACCTTTTTGAAATGGTGCTCCCAAAAGCCTGAGGCCAGCAGCGGCAGCATGGCTATGCAAAGGAGGAGGGCGCAGAACGGCAGCACCATCCAGGCCGGCGGCTCAACCAGAGCGCCGGCTACGGCAAAAAAGGGGGTCATGAGGGTGAAATCAGCGGGTGACAGTGAAATAAATGGCGGAGGCGCAACCAAGGCTCGCTGCCGCGCAGACGACCCAAAGGATCCCGAACCGAAGCAGCACCGGCTCCTTGCGGCTGCGCATCAACGTACCGACTCCCCTGCCCAGTAGCAGCATGCCTGCCAGGATTGGCAATCCCACGGCCATGTCCGGCTGAGTTCCCGAAAGGGTGAGCCTGGAACTGATCAAAAGGGTCAGGCTGGCAAAGATGCCATTGAACAGCGACGGACGGCTGCTGGTCTCGCGCCAGATGTAAAAGGTGATCAACAGGACGGCGAGGGAACAGGCGAGCAGGGTGATGAGGAGCATGGAGACAGGGATGGGTGGATGTGAAGAAGCCATGCCCCGGAGATCTCCGGAGCATGGCTTCCATGATTACAGCAGGTATCAGTGCGGAGGGCTGGTCCTGTCCGTGGTGTGGAAGTCAGGGTAAGCAGTGGCACCCATTTCCGGCATGTCCAGTCCTTCGACTTCGTCTTCGCGCTTCGAGCGCAGCGGGACGACCAAATTGGAGAGGAAGAACCAGATCAAGGCCATCGAGCCGACCGCGACAAAGCAGGTGCAGACATCGATGAACTGGGCGGTGAACTGGGAGAAGTCTCCCATGGGAGCGCCGAACAGCTTGCCAAAGATGCCGGTCACACCCACTTCGGACCAGCCGCTCTTGGGATCTGCCAGCGCGGCATAGGCTTTGAGAGTCGCTGCCGTGGTCTCTGGTGTGGACTGATCGTTCATGACGATCTTGAACACGCCGTCCTTGACGAACTTGTGCACGCCACCCCAGCCCTGGCCATAAGAGCCATTGGCGAACAGGCCCACTGAGAGCACGCCCCAGCAGCCGCCCACACCGTGAACGGAGATAGCACCCACTGGATCGTCAATCTTGAGCACGCGCTCAACGAAGAACACGGAGGCCACCACGATGACACCGGCGATGAAACCGAGCACTACTGCGCCCTGGGGATTCACAAAAGCGCAAGGAGCAGTGATTGCCACCAGGCCCACCAGGAGGCCGTTGCACATCATCGAGGGGTCAAACTTCTTGGTGAGGAGGTACATGCTAAGCACTGTGCCCATCGTGGCGGCAGCACCGGCGAGCATGGTGTTCACCGCAACGATGGCAATGCGATGATCGGTACCGGCCAGAGTGGAACCGGGATTGAAACCGAACCAGCCGAAGGCCAGGATGAAGGTACCCAGCATGACCATGGGCAGGTCGTGGCCGGGCATCGCGCGAGGCTTGCCATCCGCGCCATACTTGCCCAGACGGGCACCAATCATTTTGCCCCCAACCAGGGCGATCACGCCGCCGCACATGTGCACCACGCCGGAGCCGGCGAAGTCAACGGCACCATGGCCGAACTCGAAATTCTGGCCGAGCTGGGCGAGCCAGCCGCCGCCCCAGACCCAGTTGCCATAGATGGCGTAGGGGAACATGCCGACCCAGAGGCCGTACACGATGAAATTTTTGAAGTTCCAGCGTTCCGCCATCGAGCCGGTGGGGATCGTCGCGGTGGTGTCCATGAACACCATCTGGAAGAGGAACAAGGTCATGATCGCGGTGTCGAACACATCGCTGCCGAGGAAGAAGCCCTTGTGGCCGAGAAGGCCGAAGCTCTTGCCGAACAGGGTGACCGTGTACTCCTGGTTCAGCAGGCTCAAGCCCTGACCCAGGGTCGGCTCCCAGCCGATGTTGACGGGGCCATTGTAGTAACCGCCAAACATGAAGGCGAAACCACAGACCCAGAAGCCGAGCATGCCCAGGCCGTAGATCATGAAGTTCGTCGCCATCACGTGCGCTGCGTTCTTGGCGCGGCACAGGCCGGTTTCCACCAGCGCGAAACCCGCCTGCATGAACATCACCAGGAAGCCGGTGATCAGCGTCCACATGATGTTGATGGAGATCTTGTTGTGCGCGACGTTCTGAATGACTTCATCCGTGCTCACCTTGTCTTTGCCGTCCGCATTGATCGTCGAGGAGTCGGCGGGCACCGGCCACTGGAGATCGAGCGCGGTGCCGGAGTTACCCCCGTTGATGGTAGCCGTGTTCAACGTGGTTCCGGTGGAATCCGGAGTGTCAACCTTCACCACTGGAGCTGCGGGCGCGGCAGCTGGTGCAGCAGCTGGTGCAGCGGCAGCTGGTGCAGCAGCTGGTGCAGCGGCAGCTGGTGCAGCAGCTGGTGCAGCGGCAGCTGGTGCAGCGGCAGCTGGTGGCGGCGGAGTGACCGGCTTCGGCGCGTCCTGCCCCTGAACGGGACTCAGACTTGCCAAGACCGACAGGAGTCCCGCCGTGGCAATGGCGAGGGAACACGTTGTTAGGTTTCGCATTTTCATGGGATGGTGAGGGAGCGGAGTGGTATGCGGTGTTGTTTAATGATCGAATGGGGGTTAGCCCACTCTCGTTCTGTTGGTTGTGTCGTGATGCCGTCGGTCTGGTCCGCCAACTTCACTCCACCGCCCGGAAGCCGTTGAGTTTAATGTAATGGCTAATCAGCCCATCGGCTTCCAGGCGATGACCGGAGCACCTTGCGTGCCAAGTTTTGACTTCCGAGGAAATGTGCCAGGATAGTGTCAATATTTGCCACAGGCCCCTCATCAACCTGTTAAGCCTGAGCACCGCCCCGGCGCTTCCGAGGGACCCGTCGCCGCCCTGAGCGCGGGTGCCGGATGGGTGCGGCACGGTACCTCCTTACGCGCGAAGCAGGTCTGGGGCGGCGGTATTCACCAAACAACCGCACACATGCACCTGTGGTCGCACCGGAATGGGTGCGCGCCCTGAGATTCGCGAAGCGTCCTGGAGTGCGCGCGATTCATCGCCGCTTTGGCCACGTCTTGCATCGTGTCCTGACCACCGCCGGATCGCCACGCCCAGTGATAAAGCGCTCCGCTGCCCCTATCGCTGGAACACAACCCACCGGCCCAGCCAAAGCGGCGATGAATCGCCGCACTCCAGGACGCTGCCGCGCACTGCTTTGCTAGCATCCAAAATGGCGACACTTAACAAACTACACCTCGCTCCAGGACGCTGCCGCGATTCTATGGCCGGCCTCAGCTGAACTGCGCGAGGAACCGTGCGTCGTTCTCGATGAGATGACGTATGTCGGTGATGCCATGAAGGATCATCGCGAGGCGGTCCAGGCCCAGGCCAAAGGCGAAGCCCGTGACCTGCTCCGGATCAAGCAGCGCATCGCCACGTGACGTGCCGATGGCCTGAAACACCGCCGGATCGACCATGCCGCAGCCCGCGATTTCGATCCAGCGCGCCTCGCGGCCCTTCGCTTCCAGCTTCACATCAATCTCAAAGCTGGGCTCGGTGAAGGGGAAGAAGTGCGGGCGGAAACGCACGGCCGTCTGCGGACCGAAGATTTCGCGGAAGAAGAATTCCAGTGTGCCCTTCAAATCAGCCAGGCTCACGCCCTTGTCCACATACAGGCCTTCGAGCTGGTTGAAGACGCTGAGGTGGGTGGCGTCGATCTCATCCCGGCGATAGGCGGCGCCGGGGGCGATGATGCGGATGGGCAGCGACTTCACGGTTTCCATGGTGCGCACCTGAACCGACGAGGTGTGGGTGCGCAGCAGCCGGCCATCGGCGAGGTAGAAGGTGTCCTTCTCGTTGCGCGCCGGGTGGTCGTGAGGCGTGTTGAGCGCATCAAAACAATGCCATTCGGTTTCAATTTCCGGTCCATCAGCCAGCACGAAGCCCATGCGCCGCAGGGTGCGGATCGCCAGATCGCGAATCTGGGTGAGCGGATGCAAGGCCCCGACGCCCGCCAGCGGGCGGCCGGGCAGCGACACGTCAATGCCGGCGACTGCGGCGGCGTCCTTGGCGCTTTGCAAGGCCGCCTGCTTCGCCTCGATGGCGCTGGTGACCGCCTCGCGCACCTCGTTGAGTCTGGCACCGGCTTCCTTGCGCTGGTCGGGCGGCACATCGCGCATCCCTGCACTCAGGGCGGTGATCAGGCCTTTCTTGCCCAGATAGTGTACGCGCACGGCCTCGAGGGCGGCTTCGTCGTGGGCAGAATCAAGGGCGGCCAGGGCTTCGGAACGTAGGGGATCAAGTTGGGCAAGCATGGTGGGCAACGGGAAGTCGGAGTATGGAAGGAATTGGCCGCACGGCAACCAGAGGAATGGCGAATGCGTGGGAAGAGGATGCTGATGACCGCGTGGGAGGCCATTTTTTGGGTGGCATTGCCGTACAAAAAAGAGTTTAATCGCATTTATTCAGTCGGATCCTCCTCCCGTTCCATGAATCCTTACAATCTCATCCTGCTTGTAGTGGGTGGTGGTCTCGCCTGGCTTGGCTGGACGACCTTCGGCCCAGGCTCGACACACCCGCCGCCCCCCGTGATGGAATCACAGGAACTGCAGGCCGCCATCGCTTCAGGCCAGCCGGTGCTGGTGGACTTCTATGCCGACTGGTGCGGCCCGTGCCGGGCGATGAAGCCCACGGTACACGAACTTGAAGACGAGTTGCGCGGCAAGCTGCAGGTCGTGCAAATCAATGTGGATCAAGATCCGTACCTGGCCCAGCAGTATGGGGTGCGCGGCATCCCCTGCTTTGTGGTGATCAAAGGCGGCAGCGAAGTGGGGCGCCAGGTCGGCGGGGTACCGAAATCCGTGCTGCGAAAGCTGACCGGACTTTAGGCCGTGTTTTAAAACTGGGCCTAATTCCTGTGCTTTGGTGCCAGTTTTCGGACCCTCGCGGCGTTCCTCTCCGCCGTATTGCTTCTCATGACTGGTGTTTCGTTTTCCCGCCTGGCCTTGTTCCTGATAGTCACGCAGCTCGCCCCCGCGTGCGATGTGCCGGTGTTTCGCTATGCGCTGGAGCGCTGGGAGAGCGATCCGTTTCCTTTGGTGGTGTTCCAGCACGGGAGCCTGGAGCCGGGCATGGAGGGAAGATTGCGCGCCCTGGAGCCGGCCATCGATGAACGCAGGCCCCACGCGAACTGGAAGGTCACCAGCGTGGATGTGGACAAGCCCGTGCCGGCGCTGTGGAGCGGCCTTTGGAAAAGTGTGTCCCACGATGTACTACCTTGCGCAGCCCTTTGCACGCCAGAGTGGCGCAAGGGCGATCCCGCCCTGTGGTCCGGTGCGCTGAACGACCACACCCTTGCGCTGCTGACCCAGTCGCCGAAACGCGCGGAAGTGCTGGCGCATCTGCTCAAGGGCACCGCAGTGGTGTGGCTGGTGGTGGAAACCCAGGATCACGCGGCCAACGAAAAGCTGATCCGGCTGCTCAACGAACAGTCCACACGCCTCGCCAGCGAAATCACCATTGCCGCCGGGGGTGGCCGCGGCACTCCCGACGTGCGCTCACCCCTCCCCATCGAGGTCTCGTTCGCCATGGTGCGCGTGAAACACGACGACCCCGCCGAGCAAATGCTGCTGCGCCTGCTCACCAATGGCGAGGCGGTCACGGAGCCCATGCTGTACCCCGTTTTCGGGCGGGCCAGGGCGCTTGCCGCGATGAAGGCCGGCGCGGTTGACAAGGATCTGGTGGAGGAGACCGCGCGTTTCATCTGCGGTGCCTGCTCCTGCCAGGTCAAGGCGCAGAACCCCGGCTTCGATCTGTTGATCCAGGCGGATTGGAACAGCATCTTCGGCAATGAAGAGCCGCCGCCTGCCGAAAGCCAGCCGCGCCGCCCCACGCCAGTCTATGTGCCGATTCCGCGAGCGAAGAAGTGACTGCCTGGGCATTCCATGCTCCTCCTACTCCTGCTCGTCCTCGATCCCCAAGCGCCTCCATCTCCATGCGAATCTCATCCCCTTCCTCCTCCGGTCAGGTCCAGCCCGGACACCTGCTGCTCTTTACCGCCCTTGCGGCAATGACCTTGTTTGGGCTCAAAATGATGCGCAAAGACGCCTCGCCCGGCGCGGCGGCAGAGCCTTTGATGGTGTACTGCGCGGCCAGCCTGAAGGCTCCGGTGGAAGCCCTCGCGAAGGACTATGAACAGCGCTATCACACGCCGGTGCGCTTGCAGTTCGGACCGTCGCAAAGCCTGCTTGCCAGCATTGAGGTATCCCGGACCGGTGACTTGTACCTGCCTGCGGATGACAGCTATTTCGCGCTGGCCAAAGCCAAACAACTGGTGGGAACCACCCTCCCGATCGCCACTCAGCGCGCGGTGCTGATGGTGGCCAAGGGCAACCCCAAGGGCGTGAAAGCCCTGGCCGATCTGCAGCGCGCCGACGTGCGCCTGGCGCTGTCCAATCCGGATGCGGCCGCCATTGGCAAGCTGGTGCGCGAAAAGTTGGGCCAGACCTCCTGGGATGCCCTGGCGAAGAAGGCCGTGCTCGTCGCGGCCACCGTGACAGAAGCGGCCAACGCCGTGAAGGCCGATGGCGCGGACGCCGCCTTCATCTGGGATGCCATGCAGAAGCAGTACCCCGAGCACGTCCTGGTGGACCTGCCGGAGACCAGCGGCGTGAAAGCCCAGGTGGGCGTGGGCCTGCTCACCTGTTCGAAACAGAGCGCCGCAGCCATGAAATTCGCCCGCTTCCTCACCGCGAAAGATGCCGGTCTGCCGGTGTTCAAGAAGCAGGGCTTTGAGGTCGCTTCAGGCGATCCCTGGGCGGAAACGCCGGAGCTGGTCCTGTACGCCGGCTCCATGCTGCGGCCCGCGATTGATCAGACGGTGACGGATTTCGAGACGCAGGAAGGCGTGCGTGTGACGCGCGTGTACAACGGCTGCGGCATTCTGGTGGGCCAGATGAAGGCGGGGCGTGTACCGGACGCCTATTTCGCGTGCGACAATGAATTCATGAACCAGGTTCAGGACCGCTTCACTCCGCGCGACGAGATTTCGCAAAACGAGCTGGTAATTCTGGTGCCCACGGGCAACCCCCGCCACGTGGCAAGCCTGCGCGACCTGACCCAGCCCGGCCTGCGCGTGGGCATCGGGCATGAGAAGCAGTGCGCCATGGGCTGGCTCACCCAGCGCACGCTGGCGGAAGGTGGCATCAAGGACGAGGTGATGAAGAATGTCACCGTGCAAACCCCCACGGGCGACATGCTGGTGAATCAGATGCTCGCGGGCTCACTCGACGCCGCCGTCACGTACCTGAGCAACGCCCTGGGCGCAGGCGACAAGCTCAACGCCGTGCGCATCCAGGGGCTCAAGTGCTCCGTGGCCACGCAGCCCTTCGCCGTGGCCAAGGACGTGACCTATCGCCAGCTCGCCGAACGCCTGCACGAGCGCCTGCGCTCCGCGGGTTCCAAGGAGCGCTTCACAGACGTGGGGTTTCAATGGAAATGAGATTCGAGACGCCACGACACAAGGCCTGAGGGCCGGCAGCAGGAGTCTGTGCCAATCAGGTCTTCGATCTTAAATCTTGAAGTCTCGTATCTATTTCTTCTGCGGCATTGCGCGCATCGAGCCCACGGAGATGCCGCCATCGACGAGCAGCATCTGGCCAGTGACGTAGCGGCTGCCTTCGGAAGCGAGGAACAGCAGCGGCTCTCCCAGATCATCCATCGCGCCGGGACGCCCCAGCGGAATGCGTTCGCAGAGGTAGTCCACCCAGCCTTCGTCCTCATACATCACGCGGTTCTGCGCGGTCTTGAACCAGCCAGGTGCGAGCACATTGACAGTGATGCCGTGCTTGCCCCAGTCATGCGCCAGGCTCATGGTCATCTGGCGGATGCCGCCGCGCGTCGCGCCATACGGTGCCAGCCCCGCATAGCCCGCCACGCAGGTCACTGAACCAATGTTGATGATGCGGCCGTAGCCGGCGGGAATCATGAGTTCAGCAGCCACCTGCTGGGCCAGGAAAAAGGAACCGCGCAGGTTGGTGTCCACCACCAGGTTCCAGTCGTCCCAGGTGATTTCGGTGGCGGGCTTGCGCACGTTGCAGCCGGCGTTGTTCAAGAGGATGTCGATCTTGCCATAGTGCGCCTTGGCTTGCTGCACGGCCGCCTTGATGCTGTCGATGGAACGCACGTCCAGTTCGACCGCCAGGCAGCGCCGTCCCAGCACCTCTATCTCGGCTTTGATCTTATCCAGCGAAGCCAGCGAGCGGCTGCTGACCACGAGATCCGCCCCGGCCTTGGCCAGGGTGAGGGCAAAACTTTCTCCAAGGCCGCGCGAGGTGCCGGAGACAAAGGCGATTTGGTCGGTGAGATCGGGCATAAAGACTGCACATAGCAGAACGGATCACAGCCCGCCATGAGATATCGTCGCGCATCATTCGGACCGCTGAATGGCGGGGCAGTGGCTTGGTATGTGCAGCCTGCTGCGGGCCATGTGCTCTTTTCCCCCGCAGCAGGCACGACTTCTCCTCACAAGCGCGCGGCTGCTCTTTTCGGCCATCCAAACTCTTTCCGGCCGGCAACGCGCTCTTTCACGCCCCAGACTCTTCGCAGCGAATCCGCCGCCGCCCCCGCAGCAGGCTGCGTATCTCAAAGCGGCAGCAGGCTGCACGCAGTCCAAGGCGCTGCGCGCTCTCGCCTTTCGGACCACGCTCCGCCCCTCTATTTCGGCCCTTCCTTCGGGCTTCGGTTGTCCAGGGTGCTGCGCGCTTCCCCCTGCTCTTTTCGGCCATCCAAACGACTTTGGACTTTCTTTCCGGGGGAATGAAGCTCCCATGGCCCAATGGCCACCGACCTACCGACATTGCCCTCGGACAATGACTGCCTTCATGGCACGCAGGACTGGCCACACGCTCCGCCCCATCGTCTCCAAACGGCTGGCGTTTTCTTTCTCACGGCGCGCACGTCGAAGAAGGCGCATCTTCTGGCCAGTCCGGAGGCTCGGGGTTGGATTCAGGGGACACTCTTCGACCTCGCAGATCATTACGGCTGGCGGCTGGAAGCCTGGGCCGTCCTGTCGAATCATTATCATCTTGTGACGCACAGCCCGCCACTGGCCGACAACGCGGCTGAATCGTTGGGCGAGATGATCCGGCACCTGCATAGCTTGACCACCAAAGAGCTCAATCGACGCGATGGTCAAGCAGGCCGAAGCCGGCTGTGGCAAAACTTTCGTGAAACCCATCTCACCCATCAGCGCAGTTATCTGGCCCGGCTTCATTATGTGCATCAGAATGCCGTGCACCATGGCCTCGTCACGCTAGGCTCGCACTGGAAGTGGTGCAGTGCTTCAGCGTTCAAGGAAGCTGTGACGCCTGCCTGGTTAAAGACCGTAACACGGTTCAGGTACGATGAAATCGCCCTGGCCGATGACGATATGTGAATTGCCGGCACGCGCCAACACCACCGCAGCAGGCTCGGTTTCTCCTCACCAGCGCGCAACGCCTTGGACAACCGAGGCCCGAAGGAAGGGCCGAGATAGACAGGCGGAGTCTGCCCACAGGGCGAGACGATCGGGAGCGAGTGAGTCAATGCGCTGCCGGCACAATCTTCATAAGCGCGCAGCGCCTTGGACTGCGTGCAGCCTGCTGCCGGCAACGCGCTTTTTCACGCCCCAGACTCTTCGCAGCGAATCCGCCGCCACCCCCGCAGCAGGCTGCGTATCTCAAAGCGGCAGCAGGCTGCCGCAGTCCAAGTCGTTACGCGCTCTCGCCCTCCGTATACGCCTCATTCTCCAACGCGCCCGCCACGCTGGTCGAGAAGTGGCATCGTCCGTCAGTCTTCCATTCCGGTGTCTTGTGTCTTGCGATCTTGGATCTTGCAGTCTTGGGTCCTGAAGAGACGTGCGATCGCCAGCGCATTCAGCGCCGCCTTGGGCACGAAGGAGCCGACATCGACATACTCAGGCAGTTTGACGCCATCGGCGCTGCGTTCTGAGCAGTGGGCGTTGCCGCCGCTGGGACCCAGTCCGTCCAGGGTGGGGCCGAGCCCGCAGAGGTAGTTCGCATCACTCAGGCCGCCGCGCTTCACCAGCTTCAACGGCAGAGGCAGTTCACTGGCGGCGGCAAGCCAATGCCTGGCCAGGTTCCGCGTCCATTCATCATCAGGCCATGCTGGCGAGGTGCCCAGACATTTGACTTCGATGGCGGCATTGCCGTGGCCAGCGGGATGAGCAAAAGACGCCACCGCCTTGCCTGCTTTCGCCAGCCGCGCCGGATCAAACGCCCGCATTTCGAGGTCGGCCCAGGCCTCATGCGGCACGCGGTTGGTGACGGTGCCGCCCTGGATGCTGCCGATGTTCACAGTGAGTTCAGCCGCGTAATCGGTGAGCCCCGCAGCGGCTTGAACAGGTTCGGTGAGCGCGACAATGGCATTCACGCCCGTACGATGCTCGCTGCCCGCATGCGCCGCCTTGCCGCGGGCGCTGATCCGGTATTCGGCACGGCCTTTGCGGGACGTGACCAGATGGTGCTCTCCGTCCACAAAGGGCCCGCCTTCAAACACCAGCACGGCCCTGGCTCCCTGTGGGCAGCGTTCCTTGGTACGGGTGGCGAAATCGACGGCCATGACTTCTTCCGAGGCATTCGCGGCGATAAGCCAGTCCACGCCCTCAAACACCTCCGGCGCGCAATGCCGCAGCCCTTGCAACAGCAGCCAGATGAGCACGGTGCCGCCTTTGATGTCCACCGTGCCTGGCCCGTAAATGCGGCCCTCCTCGGGCGCCGGCTGCCAGTGGAAGGCATTGCGCTGCTCCTCCTCGGCCGGGAATACGGTGTCCAGATGAGTCACGAGCACCACGCGCGGCGCGCCGGGCCGGGGCCGGGACAAAAACAGATGGTGGCCAAAGCTGGCATGCTCCGAGGCCGGGGCTTCCGCGGTGAAGCCCAGCTCCGCAAAGCATTCCGCCGTGATCTCCCCCACCCTGTCCACGCCCGCCGCGTTGGCCGTGAAGCTGTTGACCTCCACCATGCGTTGCAGCCAGCGAAGTGCTTCGTCCAGCCGCGTGGGCAGATAAGACTGAAGGCGCTGCGCGAAATCGTCTGTCATGGCCGCATGAGAGCACGCCAGACGCGGGATTCCACCGCAATCCTACGCTTCCTTGATCCCGAGCGCCGCCCTCCCTGGCGGCCCCGGCGCTTTCGGCCCCGTATTTCCTCTCGCCCCATTCCACGCCATGGGCTAGCCTTCCCTCCCTTTTCACTTTCCACTTATCCCTTTCCACTTTCCCCACCCCATGCCACGCACCGACGGACGCACCCCTGACCAACTCCGCAAGATTGACTACATCCTCGATGTGGCGCCCCATGCCACCGCCTCGGTGCTGATCTGCTTTGGCGACACGCGGGTGATCTGCGCCGCGACCATTCAAGACGAAGTGCCACGCTGGATGAAGGTGCAAAACGTGCCGGGCGGCTGGCTCACGGCCGAATACTCAATGCTCCCGTACTCCACGCTGGACCGCAAGGAACGCGAGAGCTCGCGCGGCCGCCCGGATGGGCGCAGCATCGAGATCCAACGCCTCATTGGCCGCAGTCTGCGCGCGGTGGTTGACCTCAAAAAGCTGGGGCAGAAGACTCTGAGCGTTGACTGCGACGTGCTGCAGGCCGACGGCGGCACCCGCACCGCCTCCATCACCGGCGCCTGCATCGCCAGCGCCATCGCCTTCAACCGCCTGCTGGCCAAGGGCAAGCTCACCCAGCAGCCGCTGAAGAAGAAAGTGGCCGCCATCAGCGCTGGCATCTGCGGCGCGGAAGCGCTGCTGGACCTCTGCTACGTTGAGGACCGCGACGCCGAAGTGGATGCCAACATCGTCATGACCGAAAGCGGCGAGTTCGTTGAAATCCAGGGCAGCGGCGAGGAGGCCGTGTTCAGCCAGTCCCAGCTCGACCAGCTTCTCGTCCTGGCCAAGAAAGGCATCGCCGAACTCTGCGCCATCCAGGAAGAGGCGATCCGCGCCGCCGAAAAGCCCGCTGATCCCAATGCGCTGCAAACTCTGGCGGCGTTTTTTGGCAAGAAGTAATAGCGCGGATTTGTGCCATCGCATGCGGGAGGCGGACCTTGATCTGGAGGTTTCCCACCTTGATGCAGGGTGAGACAATAGTTATCACCGTGGAGACTGGACGCGTAGAGGAGCGTGGCGCGGAGGGGTATGAATGGGGCGCTGGATCGGGCCGGTCTGCTGAAGAGCGTCCCATCCAGATCATCCAGCCGGCCATCCTGCTGGCGCTGGCCTACCGCAATGAAGCGCCGGCCTCATCATACGGCAATATTCAGTCACCCCTCCCCCACTCATGACTCATCCAGATCACGCTCCCATCACCGACGAACGGGAGCGCACCATTGAGTTCGACTTCGTGCGTGCCACGGAAAATGCCGCGCTCAACGCCCTGCCCTGGCTTGGCAAAGGTGACAAAAACAGCGCCGATGCGGCCGCCTGCGATGCCATCTACGGCGTCTTCGATGTAATGGATTGCCGCGCCACCGTGATGATCGGCGAAGGCATCAAGGACGAAGCGCCCGGCATCTTTGTGGGCGAGAAGCTCGGCAGATGGGGCGCGAACGGACCACATTTTGACATTGCCCTGGACCCCATCGACGGCACCTCCAACATCGCCAACGGGCTGCCCAATTCGATCTCCGTGATCGCTGCAAGCGCCACCCGGGACGACGGCAGCCACACGATGCGGCATCTGCCTTCGTTCTACGTCGAAAAGCTCGCCTGGGGGCCGGAGGTCACGCGCTGGCTCGCCACGCAGGGAGACAGCCTGGGTCTGGATGATCCGCTGGAACAAACCCTGCACAAGGTCGCCACCGCGCTGGGCAAACCGGTGAGCGAACTGGTCGTCTGCACCCTGAACCGCCCGCGTCACGAGCGAACCATCGCGACACTGCGCGCCTGCGGGGCAGCCGTGAGGCTCATCACCGACGGCGACATCACTGCGGCCCTGGCCCCCTCCATGCCGGACTCCGGCATCGACCTCTACCTTGGCATCGGCGGGGCCACGGAGGCCGTCCTCACCGCGACAGCGCTCAAGACGCTGGGCGGCGAAATGCTGGTGAGGATGTGGCCGCGCGATGCCGAGGAACGCGTCTCGCTGCTGCAAGACTGCACCCAGGAGGAACTCAACGCCGTGCTCCGCACCAATGATCTCGTCAGCGGCAGCAGCGCCGTGTTTTGCGCCACCGGCATCAGCGACAGCCCGCTGCTTCCAGGCGTGAAGATCGCAGGCGGCAAGGTCATCACCTCATCCATCCTGCTGCGGGCGCACAGCCGCACCATTCGCTATATGCGTACTGTCCACGAGCTGGGGCACAAGGTCATCCCGCTGCGCAGCAAAGGCGCGGCCCCTCAAAACCGATGATCGCGATGTGACATGGAAGGCGGGAGCCGGTGGCTGCGTTTGAACCCCACCGGAAATCTCCAGCGCGCCTCCCATGAAACCACTTTTGCAAATTCTGACACTGGCTGCGGGCATCGCGGTGCTCCCCGCGACGGCTGGTGCCGCAGCGAAACCCAATGTCATCATCATCCTCGCCGATGACCTAGGCTACGGCGACCTCGGCTGCTACGGGCACCCGACATTCAAAACCCCGAACCTCGACCGCATGGCCGCCGAGGGCATGAAGCTCACCCAGTTCAATGCCCCCGCTCCGTTCTGCGCGCCAACCCGGGCCTCGCTTATGACGGGACGCTATCCCTCACGCTGCGGCCTGACCCAGAACCCCGCGCCCGACGGTGGCACCGGGGCGGATGATCTGCACCTGCCGGAAAGTGAGATCACGCTGGCGCAATTATTCAAGCAGGCGGGCTATGCCACAGGTATCATCGGCAAGTGGCATCTGGGGCATGCCAAACCCGAGTGGCTGCCCACGCATCGAGGCTTCGACGAGTACTTCGGCATCCCCTACTCCAACGACATGCGCCCGGTGCAGCTGTGGGACGACGACAAGCGCGGCGAGTACCCGGTGGTGCTGGCGAACCTGACCCAGCGCTACACGCAGCGGGCGCTGAGCTTCATCGAGCGCCACAAGGCCCAGCCGTTCTTCCTCTACCTGCCCCATGCCATGCCGCACAAGCCGCTCGCGCCCTCGGAGGCCTATTACAAGAAGACCGGCACCGGTCTTTACGGCAACGTCATCAGCGAACTCGACGCGTGCATCGGCCAGGTGTTCGACAAGGTGAAGGAACTGGGCCTGGACAAGAACACCTTCATCGTCTTCACCAGCGACAACGGTCCGTGGTTCGGCGGCAGCACCGGCGGACTGCGCGGCATGAAGGGCAGTTCGTATGAAGGCGGCTACCGGGTGCCCTGCATCGCACGCTGGCCGGGCCGGATCCCCGCAGGCAAGGTCAGCGCCGAACCGGCGGTAATGATGGATCTTTTCGCCACTTCGTTGAACGTCGCCAGCCTCGCCCCGCCGCCGGGTCGGGTCATTGACGGCCGCGACCTGATGCCACTGTTCAACGGCGCGGCCCACGGCCCGCATGAAGCGGTGTTCGGCCAGCAGGTGGAGAAGCTCGCCAGCATACGCGACGCGCGCTGGAAGCTGCATGTCCTGCCCCCAAGCGACCACCTGGCCAGCCTGAACAAGCCCGGCAAGCACTGGGTCGATCCGCGCGGCCCGGATGGCGTGACGATCATTGCGCCCTATGAGCAGTACCAGCCCAGCAGCCATCCCGGCCTGCTCACCGGCGACGACGGCAAGCCCATGCAGCTGTTCGATCTCCAGGCGGATCCCGGCGAGCAGCACGACGTCGCCTCCGCGCACCCGGAGGAGGTGGCGCGGCTGAAAGCGCTGTACGACACAATGAACCAGCAACTGGCCGAAGCGAAGCATTGATCACCATGATACGCATTATCACCCTCCTTCTCTGCCTGCCCGCCCTGCTCATGGCCGGGACCAAACCCAACGTCATCGTCATCGTCGCGGATGACCAGGGGGCGGCGGATGCGGGCTGCTATGGATCGAAAGACCTCGTTACGCCGCATCTCGACGCGCTGGCCCGCCGGGGAGTACGCTTCACGCAGTTCTATTCGGCCGCGCCGGTCTGCTCGCCTTCGCGCGCCGGATTGATGACGGGGCGCTATCCCTTGCGTGCCGGGCTCATCACCAATGCCAGTTCCGAACCCAACGGCCCGGTGGCGCTGCCAGGTGCGCAGATCACCATGGCGGAGATGTGCAAGGCCGGAGGTTATGCCACCGCCCACATCGGCAAATGGCACCTGGGTTATACCAAGGACACCTCGCCCAACGCCCAGGGCTTCGATTATTCCTTCGGTCACATGGGCGGCTGCATCGACAACTACTCCCACTTCTTCTACTGGGGCGGCCCCAACCGCCATGACCTGCATCGCAACGGCCAGGAGGTGTACTATCCCGGCCGCTTCTTTGGCGATCTGATGGTGGAGGAGGCGGTGAAGTTCATGACGCAAAAGCGCGACACGCCCTTCTTCATCTACTTCGCCCTGAACATGCCTCACTACCCCTATCAAGGCGACCCGAAGTGGATCGAGCACTACAAGAACCTGCCGCCGCCGCGCAATCTCTATGCCGCCTTTGTCTCCACCCTGGACGAACGCGTTGGCGCGCTGGTGAAGTCAGTGGATGACCTGGGCCTGCGCGACAACACCCTCATTGTGTATCAATCTGACAACGGCCACTCCACCGAGGAGCGCGCCTTTGGTGGCGGCGGCAGCGCCGGACCGTATCGCGGCGCCAAGTTCAGCCTGTTTGAGGGAGGTATCCGCCTGCCCGGCCTCATCTCATGGCCCGGCCATCTGCCGGAAGACGTGGTGCGCGGCCAGATGGTGCACTCCTGTGACTGGATGCCCACCATCGCGGAACTCGCCGGCATCAAGCTGCTGAACCCGGACATCGACGGCAAAAGCATCGTGCCCGTGATCCGCTCCGCCACCGCCCCCAGCCCGCACACGGTGCTGCACTGGCACATCAGCGACGGCCCCAAAAAGCCGCCACAGTGGGCGGTGCGCCAAGGCGAATGGAAGCTCATCGGCCACGTCCAGGACACCTCCGGCGGCAAGCTTGAAGCCGCCGACAAGGAGCTATTCCTCTCCAACCCCGCCCTCGATCCCTCGGAGAAAACCAATCTCGCCACCCAGCATCCGGACATCGCTCAAGCCCTGCTCAAGCTGCACAACGACTGGTTCGCCGCCCAAAAGCCCGCACCGGCTGCGGGGCGGTTTCAGGACGGCAAGGGTAATGAGAGGTGATAAGGAGAGATGGAGGATGAGTCCCGTGACGGGTTTTGTGTGGCAGTTGCATCCCGAAACGAAGCCCTTCCTAACGACCCTTTTGCAAGGCAGCTACGCCTCCGAATCGCGCGCGCCGAACATTCGAACAACGCATGGGGCTACCCTGTCGCGGAAATTTTAGATGGTAGCAAAGACTTCCGTTTTACCATCAGAGTGATTTTACTGCGCAGTAAAAAAGGCCATTCCAGTAAAATCCGGAGGCGTCCATCCTTCGACACTGAGACCGGAGAATTGTACTGTTCATTGCGAACACATGTTCAAGCCTCACCCGTGGCTCTCGGTGAAACGGGAAAGGCCAATGGAAACGCCCCCATCTGTGAAAATGCGGCCAAAACTTTATCCAGCGCGGCCTCCGCTTCCGGGAACGGGACCGTTGCGAGATGCTGGTCCTGCTCGTAACGGACCCGCACCTGCGCCCAGTCCTGTTTGAAAGTCTCAGGCCCAGCGCAATCCACAAATCGGGACTCGCACGCCAGCTGAAATTCCCGCATCGCCTTGCCCCAAAAATCCACATCCTCCATTGGGCAATACCGCAAGATCCGGGCGATGTCGTGCAGGTCCTTCACCCGGACTTCGCGGGTTCCTCCACCCATCTTCGCCCGGTACTCAGGAAGGGAAGTCAGGTAGGCACGCAGCTTCTCACCGGCAATGCGATGCAAGGCATAAACGCGAGCGGGCACTCCCAAAAAATCACGCCATTCCACAGCGTCTGCCCCGTAGCACTCCGCGGCCGAGACCTCGATTTCGGCAGGCGGAAGGGAGCGGGGGTTCGCCAGTTGATTGTCGCTGATCGCAAGTTTTACACGCAGCATGTCCCAACCGCGCGGATGCTGGTTCGCAGGACAGCGCTCAAACTTCGCGTCTTTCAGAGTGAAACGAACGGGATTCTGCCTTTCAAAATGGCGGCGCACGGCCATCGGCAGGTGCTCCCTCAGAAATTCCTCCTCCCGGTCGAGGCTGCCCATTTCCTCCACCCAGCAGGGCTCAGCCACCGCATCAATGTCCATGGAGTGGCGGCTCTCTCCCAGGTGCAAATTCAAAATCCATGCTCCCTTGAACACGAGTGCAGTCCGCAAGGCCTCATCGTGCATCAGGGCGGTCATGACCTCCCGCAGCACCTCCGTGACCCAGCGTTCGCGTTGGCCTGGATTCATTGTCAGGGAAGCAGCACCCCCCAGTTCCCGGCGGCATGTCCGTATTTCAGACCGGGAAGCAGCGGGATCATCGCGTCCTGGCTTCGCGTCGTACCTTTCGCCGTACTCAGCAGTCTACCGAGCACAGAACCACTTTTCACTTCCGCCCCCGTCATCTCCAGCATTGCGCCCACCCGCCGGACCAGTGAGTCTCGGTCAATGGCCTGTAAATGCTCCGCCATCCGGTCGAAATCCGCTTGGTCCGCCGCATGTCCCCACGCCTCAAAAACCACCGCCTCCCCACCACATCGCAGGGGCTGAAGGAGCGCGTCGAGCAGCGTCTGCTCCAGTGTCGTGATGCGGTAGGAGGTACGCGGGCCGATCACCCGCCGCTGCACCCCGGGCGTCAGCCCCCGATAGCGTTTCGTCTCATAACAAAGAACGCCGTCGTACTCAAAAAGCTCTTTCCCCAGTGGATTTCGATCAATCAACCCTTCGGAGGGAGGCGACTCCGGCGGATGCCCATTGGCCAAGCGCCCAACGTGGAAAAACGCCGGCATCTGGCTGGTGAGTTCGTAATAACTGACCGCCGCGAAATAGGAGATCACCCCCGACGACAGCATGGCTTGCAGTACCTCGAGCGGGTCCACCACTTCGTCCTTCGCCGCCTCTCGCTCCATAAGGTAAAGGGTGCGCCCGGTGGCATTGGCGGCGAGTGGCAGGCGGCGCAGCCAACCCGTGCCTTCCAATCGTTCCACGATTTCGCGTCCCGGAGGGAATGTCGTCCGCAGCTCGGCCCTGTTCGCCTTGGCAATACCGTTGATCACGCCGACCAAGTCCGTATCCTTCCAGACTCGCACGGTCGGGTGGTCTTCACTCGTACAGGAAACAGCTTCCGCCAGCTTCCGCACAAAGTTTTCCCAAACTTCAGGTGGCATGAGTTAAGAACGGTTCAAATTCTAGAGGGATTTAGAGTATGCTTTTCTCGATGATGACTTGGTAGATGGCTAAAGCCATCTACCAAGTCATCATCGATGTCAACGCCCAGTTTTTAATAAAAATTATTGCTTGCATGGTGCGCCGGTCAGGCATACGCTCCGCTTGGCCTCAGCCAAGCGGAGCGTATGCCTGACCGGCGCACCAACGACCTTAAATATCCGCATCTGTTGAATCTGCACCATATTTTGAACACCCGTTCAATTCACTGCTTCGAGTTTCGGCGAAATCGAAGAGCCCCAGGAAAAATACGCTGCCCTCGATTTGGTCGATGCACAAATAAGTCCTTCCTCAGCGCATCGCAAAGGTTTCTTTCGCTAGGCTTAGCTCGTGCATCCGCACGCCATGCCCCGCCAGCATCCAGTATGGACTCCACGACCACGGGCTTCATCCACACCGTGCAGCCAATGATCTGCTGACAGCGGAACAGGGAGCATGAGCAGCTTTCGTCATCGCTTTTGAAAGGATGCGCCCGTTGGCTGGTTTGGTGTTGTACCTGCCTCCCAATACGAAATGATGAAGACTGCCTTCGCCATTCTTGCCTCGCTCTGTCTGCTCACCGTCGGCTTGTGTGCCGCCGACAAGCCGGGCTTCGTGCCGCACCCGGTGACGTTGACCTTTTATGTCACCGGCATGGAATGTGGGACCTGCCAGGCGCTCATCACGCAGTCGGTCAAGGAGGTGAAGAGCGTCACCGATGTGAGCGTGGAGATCATCGGCAGTTACGTCAATGTTTCGTTCGACACCCACGTCTCAAGCGCCCACCAGATCGCGCAAGCGATCGCCGAAACCCAGCCCGTGCATGGCAGGCCCTTCGTCGCGACGATGAAGATTTCTGTACCGGATTACGCGAAGGACGGCAACGCCGACAAGGTCGATGCGGTGTTCGCCCAGCGCAAGGAATGGGTCGAGGTGGAACTGCTGGACAAGGCGAAGGGCGAGTTCATTGTTCATTTCAACCCGCTCAAGGTGGACGAGAGCAAGAACGCACCGCAGGGATGGAATCCCGGGCATTTCGGGCATGCGGTGCATGACCCTGCGCCGAAAGGTCTGGGCCTGGCTTTCGCGCTTAAATATGAGGCCCCGTATGCGCCGGCACCGAAAGTAGCGGTGGGCAAGAAATAAGGGATTCAAGCGATCGATCACTGATCCCGCGCCTCCGTCACGATGCGGCCATCTGCGCCTGATCTTCGCGTGGGATGCGCAGTCCCGCCCAAAGCCCCGCGACGCCGATCGATGTTCCGACGCTGAACAGCAGCCACGAGTATGAGACGCCTTGGTACCGGTGCGCCGCAATCCAGTCGGCGTCTTTGACGAAGGACCAATACCACACCGCGCCGGCCAGGACCTGCGACCCGATCATGGTGGCGGACGGGCGCGCCCGTGCTCTCGCGCAAGAATTTTCTCACCGGCCAGCCCCCCGCAGAAGGTCTGCCCAAAGATGTGATCTGGTGGAATGCCCAAGGTCGCGAAATGATCCAGGACGACTGGGATTCCGGCTTCGTCTCCTGCTTTGGCATGGTGCTGTCTGGCGGCAATTTCACCGAAATCGACGAGACCGGCGCTTCTCGAAAGGGCGACTCAGTGTGCATTCTCATGAATGCCCATCATGAGGATCTCGACTGCATCCTGCCACCCGCCGAGGGGGCGACTTTTTGGAAGGTCCGGCTCACCACGCAGGATGGCAAAAGCAAAATCCGGGCGAGACCGGGCAAGAAGTTCCGGTTGCAGTCGCGCTCATTGACCGTCTTCATCGCGCCGGTGCCGGCAACGACGTGACCGTCCTGCGAACCCTCGCTGACGAGGAATCATGAGGGAGATCCCCTCCATTGGGACGACCCACGGCGGCAACCTTCAGGAAGGGCGATGAAGTGGTTGAACGGGCCGGGGTCCATCAAGGGGGTATCGACGATCCCAAGGCAAACAAAGAAGCCGGGCGGATTTCCGCCCGGCTTGGAACAACCACCTTGTACTCTGGCTCAGCCATCCTTGGCCGGCCACCTGAAAAGGATCAATGATGATGGCCGCCGCTCCCATGAGAGAAGGAGTGACCGTGAGAGGAAGAATGACCACCATGGGAAGAGAAATGGCCATGACTGGAGCCACCCCGGTAGCCACGACCGCCGCCATAACCGCCGCCATAGTAGCCAAGACCGTAGCCTCCGCCGTAATACGAGTCGCCATAGTAGCCGTCATAATACGGGGTATTGTAATAGCCGCCGTAGTATGGATTCACGCCGTATCCAATGCCTGGATAGATGGCGACGCCGCCATAACCACCACCATAGTATCCGCCATAACCACCGCCGTAGTATCCACCACGACCGCCACCGTAGTGGCCACCGCGACCACCGCCGTAGTGGCCGCCGTGACCGCCACTGGAGTGGCCTCCGCCATGGTCATGAGCATTAGCGGTGGTGGCAGTGACAGTTAGAAGGCCGATGCCGACAAAAAAGGTAAGTAAGAGTTTCATTAAGTTAGTTTTAGTTTAGCACAGTTATCGAGTTCAGACAGCCCGCAAGGCCGGTCTATTCATTTATTTTGGAAATACTTTATAAATACGTTCCAGGTCAACGCTGTTACATCAGACGACAATTGTCTTTGGTGTTACCATGTCTCATACAGTGCGCGACACTGTACTACGTCGTTAACTTTTGAATTGAGTGATGCCCCTCCCACTGTGTTTGGCGCCATGGTTCTGCGCAAATCCGTGAACTTCCGCCATGATGAACCCCGGCACCCTGTCGGGATGAAAGGCCGGCATGGGTTTTCACCCGCGCGCAATGCGCGTCATGAGGATCTCCATTGCAACCTGCCACCCGCAGAGGGGTTCGCTGACCTCCCTCATCGCAGCGGCAGCGGCAAGAACGCGCCCGGCATCCGCCCCCTTGACGCGATTGAATCGTGAGGGAGTCACCCTCCCGTGGGATGGCCCACGGCGGCAGCCTCAGGAAGAGCGATGAAGTGCTTGCAAGGGCCGGGATCACTCTTTATCATCGGCCCAGGTCCAGGCCTTGGGGGATATAGCTCAGTTGGTAGAGCGTCTCGTTCGCAATGAGAAGGTCAGGGGTTCGAATCCCCTTATCTCCACTTTCCCAGTCATATCAAGGGTCCCAGCCTCTCTGGGAGTGGCAACGAAAGAGCTCCGGCAGCCCCCGTTCGGCATCGAATGTCCAAATCCGCGTCGATTTGTCCGAACTCGGTTTTGAGCCAGTGTCCACGCTTTGCTCTGACAATTCCTTGCCATGCCTCCACGCCTCCGCCTTCATAGCGTCATCTCCATAGGCAAATTCCGAAATGCCCCTCCCAGTACTTCGCAGCAACTTCGCCCAAGCCCAACAGCCGCCTGCAAAAGTACCGGTGCCTCACTCTCATTTGACCGCCGATTACGGCACCTACCTCCTGTGGAACCTTTCCATTCGTTCGACGGATGGCCGCTTCATCTTCCATCTGGATGAGCAGCCTGTAGTGAGACCGGGTCAATTCGGGGCACAGTGTGCCCCGAATTGGGAAACACTGGAAAAACTGCCGCATCCGGTGCAAATCAGGGGTTCGACTCCCCTTATCCCCACCCCACTTGCAACCCCGCGGCGGCTTGATTGCCTGCCCCTTGGTTCGGTCATTCCGTATCCCAATACCCAATCCAGAGTCATGGGCCGGCGGGCTTGGGCTGCGGGGGTGTGGTGATGGAATGGGCGGACAACTGCGCCACGCGCTCGGTGAGCACCGCCGCATTGATCTGGATGGTGCTGATGGTGGTGAGCAGCCACACCGCAAAGCCGATGGCACCGGTGAGGAGCACGGGGATGGACACCAGCGCGAGCTTTAACAGCAGCGACCACATGCCGCCCAGCGTGATGAAACTCGTGTCGTCGTTGTCCTTGATGCTCATGGGATGGTGATGGGTGGCCCGTTCGGTCATGATATGGGCATCGTGCCGCCGTAGGCGGTGACGCTGCCGAGGGAGTTGGTGATGGTCACACGGCAGAAGTCATGCTCGCCGCTTTCGGCAGGATCGACGACGTAGGTGTTGGTTGCGGTGTCGCCGGCCACCACGCCATAGTAGTTGCACCACTGGTAGGCTGACACGGTAGGCGTGGGGTATCCTCTCCAGAGGCCGTCCGTGGTGGTGAGGGTGTCGCCCACGGCAGCAGGGCCGAAGGTCGCGGTGCCGCCGCCTGCGCCATCGGTGCTGAGCTGGGGCACGGCGGTAAACTGAGGCGGGGCAGTGACGGCGGCGGTGGCGCTGCTGGTGCCTGGCGTGCCGCTGCCAAAGGCGTTGGCGGGCGTCACAATGCAGGCGATGGCCAGCCCTGCATCGGATTGCTGCGCAGTGTAAGCGGCCGCATTCGGCCCCACCACGTTGCCGCCGCTGGTCCATTCGTAGTCGAAGCTGGGACCGTCGCCATCGCTGTAGTTGGGAGAGCAGATGAGGACATCCCCGGCGGTGGGGCTGGTGTTGTTGGGGGTGGGCGCTACGGTGCCCGTGGGCGGCACTCCGGTGGCGCTGAGCGTTACCACATGGTCCTGAGTGTTCACGCCATCGGCGGCGGTGACGGTCGTGGTAACAAGGTTGTCCCCCGAAGTGAGGATGATGGTGGTAAAGCCGTTAACATCGGTGCTGCCAACAACTATGGCGGTGCCGCTTGCGGGCATCACATTGACCTTCGCACTGGAGGCCTCGGCTTCCACCACCAGGATCTGGCCATCAACCACCATGGCGTTGATGTTGCTCGTCTGGATGTTGTAGCTGGACAGGCTCGTGTCATTGCTCAGCACGGTGCCGGTGCCCGGGCTGTCGGCATGCGTGCCTGAGACACTGTCGGACTCGCGCACGCAGATGTCGTGGCCGATATCGGCAGTGCTGAGCGTGTAAGTCCTGCCGGTGGCGCCGGTGATGGGGGAAGCGTCGCGATACCATTGGTGAGTGAGGATAGGCGCGCCGGTCCACGTTCCTGGCGTCACTGTCCAGCTCTGCCCCACCTGCAGCGTGCCCGCGAGGGTGGGCAGGGCGGTGTTGGCGGGGATGACGCCACTTCCGCGGTGCCTGGTGAAGAGTGAGATCCCGAGTCCCAGCATGTCAGTCTCTCCAGCCGATGAGTTTGCCGCTTGCGAGTGTCAGCGCCGTGGCGGGCACTGGGTAGAACGCGCCTTCCAGAAGGCTCAGGCCTGCGAGGTTCGTGGCGTCGCCCCGATAATGGCTGCCCGCCCGCTGCGAGGGAAGGGTGATGGCCGCCAGGACCGCCGCGCCGCCAATGGGGGTAAAGCCCTGGATCGGATCAGCACTCAGGTCATTCACTCCCGTCCCAGACAGGATCAGGAAGCCGGAGTTCGAAAACGATTCGTTCATTCCGGACATGGTTGATTTCGCGAGTGGAAGTCAAGGGTGTTATTTGAACGAGCTCCGGGGAATTGAAACCAAGATGACGGACGGGCAATCCAGAGATGCTCGGTCTCGTCTTGGTGATGATAAGCCGTGCCTCGCAGGCATCACGCGGAGGCTGGCTGCTTCTTTTCCCGGGCAGCAATGTAGTGCGTATTTCCCCTTGGCCCTCACAACCGGGCGGGGACGGGCGCGCGGCAGCTGTCAACCGGCAATCGGTAGTGCAGGAACTACCGGCAGGTCTTGGACTGTTCACCTGAACACTGCAAGTATGGGGGGGTCAACCACTCCAAACTTTGTTATGATCACGTCGCCTCCCCTGCCCTTCCTCCCCCAGCCCTGCTCTTTGACAGGAGGCACCGCAAGCGCGGCAAGAGGCGGGCGCCGAGAGTGCGTGGCGCGAATCATCTCCGGTATCGGGAGCGGGCTGGAGGGATCGCTGGGCTAGAACCTCTGCATTTCACAGGAATCATGTCTGCTCCCGGCTCGTGCCCGCTGTGCCTTGCGGCCGCGCCACCGGCCAGACGATCTACACTGGCAATAATACTCATTCCTGACACCACGTTCCACCTCCTCCACATAATCGAAGCTCACCCAGAGAATCACTTACACTATTTGAAGAACTTTTTATAATAAACCATTATTTAGGTGTCAATAGCCTATACTTTTTGGTAATGCTCTTGAATCAGCCTACTATTTCTAAATAAAAACTCTGGGCGTATGCGCTTTTTCCTTTTTTTAGTATATTTTGTTCCAGTTACTATCTTAGATGCATGTGCTGCGACGATCACCGGTGGCTGCATGCCGGGACTGCGGGTGCGCGGTGCCATGCGTACCAGACTTGCCACGGCGGGGAGGCTCGGGTCTCGCCACCGCCAGATTTTTGATGCCGCCGCGCCTGGTCATTCCATGCAAATCCTGTCATGACCACGCCCGCATCGCAGTTCCATGCTCCGCAGCGGTTCGTCGTCGACCGGAGGCTTGGTGACGCAGCGACCTGCGGCAAATGGAAGGGGCTCCCCACCCTCCATGCCATGTGTAAACAGGGGAATAATGAAGCTCTAAGCCCCTCTGTGCAAAGCATACCCCAATATCACGGCCTGGCCCTCTCACCAGCCAAGCCATCCTACCGCGCCTGCGTCGTCGATGAAGATCCGCCCAGGAGCATGCGCCGCCGCCAAAGCCGTGTCACAGCCACCGTCTTGCCGCAACCTCCTTCATGGAGGCGTGTCATTCACCACTTTTGTTCGTTCCACTGCGGCCCTTGGGGGCGGATTCGGTAGCCGACGGTGGACGCTGGGATGCGTCGGCTATGGTCAGAGGGAAGGTGAGCGCACCCTGGCGCTCATAACAATCCAACGCCGCTGTCAGTGCTGCACGCACCAGCGATGCCTTCTCCACTCCCGTGCGTTGTTCAAACGCAGCGAGGCGGCCAATCAAGGAAGTATCCACACGGGTTGACAACGTACTAGATTTCATATGACACACATTGTCCCACAAATAAACACAACGTCAAAAATAATCCTTGCACTCCAGTCTACAATGTCACACAATGCATACCTGACGCTCTCAACACGAGTTGACTCCCAATTAAACACGCTGGCAATTGAATCGGCGGCCAAGGTCGGCCTCGACGTTGCCGACCTGATTCGAACCGGTCTTCACAACGTCTGTGGCGAGATTGCCGCGACAGGAACGTTGCGCGTTGCCCGCGCCCCTGCCCGGCTGTCGCCGAATCAAGAAGAAGAAGGAGCCGCGCAATGAATCGCTCCACCTTCATTCAACGCCTGGCGAACTGGTGCGACGGGGTGCCCTGGCCGGAACCCCCGCCAGAACAGCGTGATGAAGCGGCGCAACTGGTCGCCAGCGTGAGAAACACGGCAGTTCACGCAGCTCTCAACTCCCAGCCCTCAACCCTCAACCCCCGGCCACCCACAACCCATGAAGCTGTCCCCCTCCATCCCTCTGATACCCCGCGAAGTCATCGCCCGCCTGAAGCGTGTGCCGCAGCTCAGCCGCTGGCGTCTGCCGGGCCTGCGTCGTGCCGCTGCTGACCGTGCCATCCCCTCCCCCCTCGACTCCTCCTCACATGTCCTCCATCGCTGATCTCATCGCCCTGGCCAAAGGCCAGCCCGCCTTTCCCGGCAAGACCCCGCGCTCATCGTGGGCAAAATTTGTGCCCGTGTTCGAGTCCCTGCCCGACACCTGGAACGCCCGCGCCAAGGTGGACTGGATCATCGCCAACGGCGGCATCCGGGCGGAGGACCGCAAGAAATCCTACGAGGCGATCACGAACATCATCCGCCGCCGCCGCGAGCCGCGCTGATTTGTCAGGCCGTCTTAGGCTACACTTTCTCATACCGTCCTATTGCCATGTCAAGTTCAGACAAAAAACCGCTCCAGGTTGCCAATGAACGGGAAACTCTGGGCCAGGACCCTTTCACAAACCCTTTCCGGCGTGCCGCTCCTCATTGGGAGGTGAGGAACAGAGGCTCCCGCAAACAGGGTGCGGACTGAATCCGCACAGGAGGGCTGCGACTCCACAACGCAGGTTTTTGGACAGAAGACTGGAAGACAGAAGACAAAAGACCGGAGGCGCACTGAACCCTCCCCCTTCTGATCTTCCCAATCCCCTTCATGTCTTCTGTCTTTTGTCTTCCAGTCTTCCGTCTCATTATGTCGCACACCTACATCGACCCCCTTCACTCGACGTTCCAGTTCGGGGCCATCACCGCGTATGTGGAATTCTCCGGCGATGTGCACAACGCGAAGACGGCGGACATCATGAGGTGGTCCTTCGGTTCAGTGGCAGGCGGGCACGACATTGACCTGACAGCCTCCATGGAGGCGCTCGACGATGCCATGACGGACGCGGGCCTGGCCGACGTGTTTCGCACCCTGCACTGCCCGAAGGCCGCCAAGGAACTCGGCAAATAACATTATGAACCTGATAGATGAGCTGAAACTCGCAAGCAAACGCTGCGCCAACGGTGGTGGACACCACCTCTCGCTGAATGACCTGGAGCGTCTCATCGACGCACTGGAAGCGGGCGAAGGGTTGTACGATCAAACCATGGAATGGTGGGAAACCAATGAACGCGAAAACTATGAATCGCAGGAGGCCCTGACGCTTTGGGAAGTCGCCACCACAGGAGCGCCAAAGAAGCACGATCCCTCATGATCCTCGCCCCTTCATCCAGAAGACTGGAAGACCGAAGCCCAAAGACCTGAGCACGGACTTTGGCTTCGGGCACCAGGCATCGTTGACTCCCTTGCTTCCCCGCTCGTGTCGCCCTCTGGGCTTCGCTTCGCTCAGTCCATCTCGGCTCGCCTCTCGCCTCGGTTCATCCCATTTCACTCTTCACTCTTCACTCCCCTCCCCATGGCCACCTGGATCAAATTTGAAACCACGACGCCGGACAAGCCCGAGGTCATACAAATGGCCGAGATGCTTGGCATCGACCAGGATGCGGTGATCGGCAAGCTTTTGCGCATCTGGGCGTGGGCGGATGCCAACAGCATCGCCGGCAGCCCCGTTGCCGTGACCTCCTCATTCCTCGATCGCCTCACCGCCTGCCCTGGCTTTGCGGTTGCGATGCGCGAAGCCGGCTGGCTGGAGGGCCGCGATGCCGCCCTCTCGTTCCCGCGCTTCGACCGTCACAACGGCCAGACCGCCAAGGCACGCGCTGAGACCAATCGAAGAGTGGCTAACCACCGGCAACGCCATGAAAAAGCCAGGGCAACGCCTCATGTAACGTCTTCAGCGTTACAAAAAGCGTTACCAGAGAAGAGAAGAGAAGAACAGATATCTGCTAAAGCAGATACCCCTGAAGTCCCCAAGGGGACGTATGAGAAACCAGACTTTGCGCTGGGTGCTGATAACGACCCAAGACCCAGGCCAGACAAGGTCTGGAAGCCAAGTCCGGAGCAGCTTTGCGTGGGATCGTGGTTCCATCGCCGCCCGGAGATACCCTGGAGCGCGGTGGAGCAGAGGCTCTGGCGCAAGATCTACGGCAGCCTGACCTTCGGCGAACTCGCAGGCCTGGAGACCTACTACACCGCGAGCATTCCCAAAGGCCAGGACTACCGCCGCCACGATCTCGGCACCCTGCTCAACCACTGGCCCGGAGAACTCGACCGGGCACGCAAATTCAAGCCTCCCGAAGCCGACGGGAGGGCCTTCTAAGCTTGCCACCAAAGTTCCCGGTTCAGCCCCCTTCGCTGTTCCAGCTTCGGAGGCCGGAGGGTTCAGGGTTGATGTCGCCCTTTGGGGCTTCGCTCAGTCTATCTCGGCTCGCCTCTCGCCTCGGTTCATCGTTGACTCCCTCGCTTCCCCGCTCGTGTCGCCCTTCGGGCTTCGCTTCGCTCAGTCTATCTCGGCTCGCCTCTCGCCTCGGTTCATCGCTCATCACTTAGCACTCAAAACGCCACCTCCACCTCCATGCTCACCGACCTCATCATTCCCCGGAAGCGGACCGCCACCTGCATTCACTGCGGCCGGTCGTTCGAGCCGCTGGCCTTCATGGCCGCCTGCTGCTCCGATGAGTGCGTGGATGCCGAGAAATCCCGGCGCGGACTCGACCGCCATGGCAATCCCGTATGGCGCAAGGCCTTGCAGGATCCCTGGCTCGCCATCTGCCCGCCGCGCTATGCTCATTTCGACTTCAACAAGCTCCCCGCACGCGGAAAAGCGGTGGCACCTGCCATGCTCGGCTGGAATCCATTCCACACCCCCGGCAAGGGCATCGCCCTCGTGGGCGACTCGGATGGCGGGAAATCCATGCTGATTCATGAGGCTGCGCGCCAGGCGTTCGCCGCCGGCTGGGATGTGTACTGCACGCTCTCCACGGAGTTCGCCTGGAACGTCGGCCACCTGGACCGGCGCGAGCGCTACCTGCAGCGCTGCATGGACTGCGCCATCCTGCTGCTCGATGACTTGGGCAAGGCCAAGCTTACCGAGCGGGTGGAGACGGATTTGTATCACATTCTGGAGCATCGCGAGCGCTGGCAGAAAGCCATCATTTGGAGTGCCAACAGCAAGGGCTCCCAGCTCGCCACCGCCATGTCCGAAGACCGCGCCGCGCCCATCATCAACCGGCTGCGCCGCAGCGCGGAAGTTTTCACCGTCTAACCCCACCTGCTTATGATGACCCTCAAGGATAAAGTACGGCGCGCCTACCTCGCTGGAGCGCCTCTTGCCATCGCCGCCCGCGCGCACAACGTGCGGCCCGGCACCGCCCGGCGCTGGCTGCAGCGCCACCAGTGGCAGCGCCCGCTGCTTCACTCCGCCGACCTGCCGCCCGCAGTGCCGCCTCCTGCCGCGACCCCGGCCCCGCCGCCACCACCTTCCCTGTGGTGCCGCTCGCTGCATCACGACTGGTCGCATCTGGTGAAGCCGGACGGCACCGCCGAATGCGACCCGCGCGTCACCGTGCCGCTGGGTGGCAGATGGTTCCCCATTCCCGCGGATGAACTCGATTCCGTACGCAAGTGCAAGCGCTGCATGCCGCATCAAGACACCAGACCGGAGGTTCCCGGTTCAGGGTTCATTCCCCTTGACTTACGGTGACCAAATGAACCTTGTTGAAAGTGCTTACCAATCCCAAACACGAAGCCTTTGCCCAGGCCGTGGCCGCCGGATCCACTGGCGCGGCGGCTTACCGCAACCACGTGAGTTCCAAAGCCCTGGATAACTCCGCGCAGACGGGCGCCGGCCGCCTGCTCGCCGATCCCAAAATTGCAGCCAGGGTGGCGGAACTCAAAAGGCAGGTGGAGAAGATCGCGGATGAAGTCTTCCACTTCACCAAGGCTGATCTGCTGCGCTGGCACCTGAGCGTCCTGCAGACGCCGGTGAGCGAGATCGACGAGGATCACCGGCTGTGCCAGGAGTACAGCCTGAGCGCCACGGGAGCGATGAAGGTCAAGATGGTGCCTAAAATGGATGCCGCCAAACAGATCGCCGCCATGTGCGGCTGGAACACCGCGGACGAGGCCGCCAAGAAAACCGCCGACGGGCTGACCGAACTGCTGACAGACCTGCGCAAACGCTGACCGCTATGCGGAGACTCAAGACTTCAAGACAGAAGACACAAGACCTGATCTGAATCAATCCCGGACAGGTTCCCTCGCTTACAACTTACCAGCCGCCACTCACAGATTAGAAGCTTTCACCGATCACCTATCACCAGCCTGCCCTCCGGTCTTCTGTCTGTTGTCTTCAAGTCTTCTGTCTTCTCATGCCCTACAACCTCACCCCCGCAGAACTCGCCGGCTGGCAGGCCCGCACCGATCCGGCCCGCATCGAGCACGACCTGTCCGGTGCCATGGCGGACCCCGTGTGGCGTCTGGGCAGCGGCAAGCTGTACCAGTGCCTTGATCAAAACGGCCGCGAAGTGGCGTTTCTGCCCACGCCGGAACAGAGGCTGGTGATCTGGTGCCTCCACGTGCGCGGCTGGCGGCGCCTGATCATTCCGAAGGCGCGGCAGCTGGGCATGTCTCTGGTGCTCTGCCTCACCGGCCTGGACCTGGCGCTGTGGCGCTCGGGCTTCAAGGCGGCGCTGGTGGACAAGACGGAGGACGACGCCAAGAAGAAGCTGCGCGAGAAGGTCGTGTTTGCGCTGGAGCGGCTGCCCGCGGCCTGCCGTACGCCGTTCACCATCAAGAACACGTCCTCAGCAGTGAGCATCGCGGAGAACCACAGCGTGGCCCCGGTTTCAACCTATGAAGCTGATGTGAGTTTTCGCGGCGGCACCGTGGAATTCCTGCACATCAGCGAATGGGGCGAGGTGCAAATGAAACAGCGCGAGCGCAGCCGCGAAATCCGCGACGGCTCCCTGCCTGCCGTGGAACGCGCCGCGGACGGCATCTGCGTGGTGGAGACCACCTGGCAGGGCGGCCTGGATGGCGAACTCGGCCCGCTGGTGCAGGAGGCGCAGAACACCGCCGAGAACACCAAGGGGCCCACAAGCTGGCGCGTGCTGTTCTTCCCTTGGCACACCAACCCCGGCTACGCGCAGACGCACGGATACGTGGATGGCGACAGTGTACGATACTTTGCCGACTGCGCGAAACTGGGCGTGACCCTCACCCTTGACCAGCAGAAGTGGTACGCCGAAAAGCGCCGCACCATCGGCATCCGCGCCAGCAAGAGCCAGTTCCCCACGCTCCAGCACGAGTGCTGGGAGACCACGCCGGACGGCAGCATTTACGGCGCGCTGATGGAGCAAAGCCGCACCGCGGGCCGGGTGCTGGCCTACGAGCCCGCACGTTCGCTGGTGCATACGTTCTGGGATCTGGGCGCGCCGTTGAACACGGTGTGCTGGTTCGTGCAGATCACGCCCGGGGAGATCCGGGTGCTCGATGTGGACATGGAACTGGACATCACCCTGGCAGACCGCGCCGCACGGATCAATGCGCGCGGCTGGCTCATGGGCAATCATTACCTGCCGCACGACGCCGGCATCCGCCAGAGCAGCGGGCGCAGCCAGGCGGATGATTTCGCCCAGGTCTTCGGCCCCACGGTGCGCGTGGTGCCGCGCGTGCACAGCGTCTGGCAAGGCATTAACTCCCTGCGCGCGCTGTGGCCGCGCCTGGTGTTCCGGCTGCCCGCCTGCGCCACCGGCATCGACCACCTTGGCCGCTATTCCTCCCTGCGCGAGAGCGGCACCGGCGTGGCCCGCGAGGAGCCCATTCATGATCGCTACAGCCACGCTGCCGATGCCCTGCGCCAGCTCGCCCAGGCCATCGACGATGGCATGGTGGAAGGCGGCTCTTCCGTTACCGGCCTGGAATCGCGCGACAGCTCAAAACCCCGCCAGGCCATCATGGGCATGCGGATGTGAGGAAAAAGTGAAGTGTGAAAAGGGAAGAGTGAAATTGGACGCCTCTGAAACTGACTCACTCCCTTTCAACCTTTCCCCCTCCCCCCATCTCACTCTTCCTATTTCACTATTCACTCTTCTTCCGCCATGAGCCCCTTCGAACAAGCGCAGCAGGTCTATGAGCGCGAGCCCTGCGCCCGCACCTTCTGCGAGGACCTGTATCACCATCTGCAGCATGGCTGGGTCGTGAGCACACCAACGGTATTCGGCATGTGCCGCCCGGTGCAGCACGACTGGCCAGCTGCCTGGCTGCGCGAACCCTGGCGCACCGATCCTGCCGGCGACTGCTGGATGATCTGGCTTCTGGCCGGCGACCTTGCCAAAGCCATGGCCAGCCTGCCTGATCAGCGCGCGTTCATGGCCTATGAGCGCGAGAACCAAATACGGGTGTTGCCGATGCAGCGGATCTGGCGTGGGTTGGTGGCGCGGGCGGATTCCTTTCCAAATCCCTGATCCGAAACCACCCGACAGCCAACGGATGACCTTTATCGGCCTGGCGCAGAGCGATTCTCGCCAGGAAAGTTGTACTAGAAGCAGTAAAAGGCTAAGCTATTTCAAACAGTCCATGACATCCGCACTCCTAAAGCGCCTTTTCTCAGCCATTCACTCCGGACAACCCGGCGATGTAGAGGCATTGTGTCGTCGCATCGTGGACGATGAAAAGAAGCGTGGCCACTCCAATGTAGCAGAGGATCTGGAGCGGATCTTGAAGACCAAGGCACCTGGGCGTGAGCAAAACGGGGCGCGCACAAGCTTGTCGCAACTGCCCCTGAGCAAGCGAGATGCCGCCCCGCTCATCCAGGTCATCCCCCATGCTCAATTGCGCCACCACATGGTGCTGCCCGGGGCTGTGGAACTCAAGTTCCAAAAGATCGAGCAGGAGTATGCGGCACGGTCAAGGCTCGCCGCGCATGGCCTGAAGCCCAGTCGGCGCATTTTGTTCTGTGGACCACCAGGCTGCGGCAAGAGCTTGGGAGCCGAACGCCTTGCGTGGACCTCAGGCCTCGCTCTGCATCGTGTGCGCTTCGACACGCTGCTATCCTCCTATTTTGGCGAAACACATTCCAACCTTCGCCGCATATTCGAAGAGGCGGAGCGGACCCCTTGCGCACTGCTGCTGGATGAGTGCGATTCCCTGGCTCGCTCGCGCACCGAGCGGAACGATGTGGGCGAGGTCAACCGCATCACCAACGCCCTGCTGGAGTTTCTGGAAAACTACCAGGGCGACGGGCTTGTCATCGCCGCGACCAATTTGGATACCGCATTGGACGCCGCCCTGTTCCGCCGCTTTGATGAGATGATAAGAATTCCTTTACCCGGCCAGGTAGAGATATGCCGCCTGCTGAAGACTACACTGTCTTCAATTCGATCAGAAAAGGACATCGATTGGGAGGGCATGTCCCGCCAGCTAGACGGCATGTCGTGCTCCGAGGTCGTCCAGGTGGCGCAGAATGCAGCAAAACGCAGCGTGATGACCGGAGCCAAAACCGTGACTTCAATGCACCTCTCGGAAGCCATTCAGGACTATCTCGCACGCGTGCAAAGCTAAGGCTTCCACCAATGCCCAAAAGACCTTTCCAGCACCTTCCTCTGCCTGTGCCAGGGAGATTTCGCGCAAAGTTCCAGCGCAACGCCCAAAATAACCCGCAAGTTAAAGAAAACTTGGCCAACAGGGATGCGCATGCAACGACGATCCGTCAGTCGCTGACAGACTTGAGAAGCAATGTTGAGGCGGTAAGAAGGCGGTGGGTTGAAAAGGGATTGCCAGCTGTTTCCGCCGGGGCAGGTTTTTTGATGCAGATCCCAGAGGGGAGCGACGCAGATCAGATTGCCCATGCCCTTGGAGTAGAACTTGTGGCGGAGACTGAGGGCGGCTACCTGCTAGCAGCGACGCAGGACTTGAGCTTTCGGCGGTTAGAGGAAGTGCTCACCAAATTCGAGAAGGAAGACCGGGGAGGAGCAATGGCTGCAAGTCTCCTTGAAGTCTTCGGAGATCCTGGTGATAGGCACCGTATCGAACGAGTGCTCGATGCCGACGTTCTGCCTGACTGGCCCTTCAACAACGAGCAGGAGTACATTTTCGATGTCTCGATTCAGTCCGCCGAAAGCACCCGGAGCGTGCCTGTTCCCAGAGTCTCGAGAAAAGCCGCCGAATCAGATAAAGACTATCAACGGCGTAGGGAGGATGCACGTGTCATTGCCCTGGCCGAGGCGGACACGGTGTGGACAGACCATGCGGATCTATGTCTTGCGGAATTGAAGGACATAGTCGCGCACTATGGAGGCAGAATGCTTGGAGAATGGAATGCGAGCTCCCACTCGGAATCAGAGGACGTTATCCGGTTTCCAGACAGCTTCCAGATGCGAGCAAGGGTGCGAGGGGAAGGGTGGAGGGACATCATCATCCATTTCACCAAGATTTTCGAAGTATCGTGGCCCGATCATATTGACCAGACATTGCCGCCAAGCGGCGTCGCGGATGAAGATGAAAAGCCTGACATCCTTGCTCCACCAGAGTCAGCGCCCGCAGTTTGTATCATCGACAGCGGTATTCAGGAAGGGCATCTCTGGCTTGAAAGTGCCATCGATTCGACATCTTCGCGCTGTTTCATTCCAGGTCTGGACGCCAATGCCGTGAATGACGATGTTCTCAATGGCGGGCACGGAACTAGGGTCGCGGGTGCAGTTCTTTTTCCAGTGGAGATCCCGAGGCATGGAAGCGTACAGGCACCATTTTGGCTGCAAAACGCTAAGGTACTGGCAGCCAACAAGGAACTGCCTGAAGATCTTCCGCCAGCCAAGTACATTGGGGATGTCGTTCACCATTTTTCGAACACCTCCAAGCGCACCCGTATCTTCAACCACTCGATTGCAACTAACAGGCCATGCCCACTTCGGCGTATGACCGCATGGGCGACAAGAATCGACGATTTATCCCACAGAAATGATGTGCTTTTCATCCAGGCTGCGGGCAATATCCTCGGGGAAGGCGGAGCATACAACAATCCGCGGGTGCTTGATCACTTGCGCGCAGGACGGGACTATCCGGACTACCTCAAAGAGCCCGCCGCGCGGATAGCCAACCCCGCTCAGAGTCTGAACGCATTGACCGTTGGCTCGGTGGCGGGAGACGTCTGGGAAGGCAGCGACCGTAAAAGCTTTGCAACGGAACGCCTTGGCCCTTCCGCTTTTTCACGCAGCGGCTTTGGCATTTGGCATACGATCAAGCCAGAGGTGGTGGAGATCGGTGGTGACTATGCCAGACTCAAGGAGGACATGGCGGCGCCCACCATCGAGCCGTCAACAGCAGTGGAGCTTCTACGGGCGGCAGGTGACGGTGGGCCTGCGTTTGCCAGCGACGATGTTGGCACCAGCTACTCCGCACCCAAAGTGGCACATCTTGCCGCGCGGCTTCAGGACATGCTACCGGATGCTTCATCACTACTCTATCGCGGACTGATTGTACACAGTGCGCGCTGGCCGGGGTGGGTGGAGGAGTCCGGATGGTCTTCTGACCAAGCTCTTCGCCTGCTTGGATTCGGTTTGCCTGATATGGAGAGGGCGACCACCAATGCTCAGCACCGGATCACCTTGATCACAGAAGCCGCAGACGAACTTCACAATCAGGGACTGCATTTCTACAGGATTCAAATTCCGGCAGCACTTCGTGCACTCACACAGGACACAATGCTCCGGATCGATGTCACGTTGAGTTACAGTTCAGAGCCCAGGCGCACGCGATCAAGCCGCCGTGGTTATCTCGCGACGTGGCTTGACTGGCGGGCGAGCGGTATCGGACAGCCGATGGAAGAATTCCAGGCAGCGATGGTATCCGGTGAACAAGCACCCACCCGAAAGTGGAAACAAATGCCATGGCTACTTCATTTCATGCCACAGCATGGCGATGCGAAACTGACCCAGCGAGGCAATGGCACGGTGCAGAAGGATTGGGCGTCAATTGCCGCACACGACCTGCCAGAAGAGTTTTGTATCGCGGTGCGCGGGCACAAAGGTTGGGACCACCGCGAAGGCAGCGGTGGTGCGAAGTACTGCCTGATTGTTTCCGTTGAAGCAAAAGATTTGTTAGTACCCGTGTATGAGACGATGTCAGCAGTGAATGTGGAAATCAGGGGCGACATCGAATCGTTCGCCCACCTTCTTGAGTGAGAATGATGCCTGGAGCCGACAGCGCAGATCACTGCCATCCGTCGGGCACACTCAAACAAGAGACTCGGGCAGCTCCCCGCAATTTTTTGGAGTCGGATGATGGCGCTATACGTATCTAGGCGGTTGGCCACCAAAGCGTCCTCACGCCTGGGCTTAATTCCTCACACTTTTCAGACGCGGAAGCCAAGCGCCAGCCTGGCTGCGCGAACCCTGGCGCACCGATCCTGCCGGCGACTGCTGGATGATCTGGCTTCTGGCTGGCGACCTTGCCAAAGCCATGGCCAGCCTGCCTGATCAGCGCGCGTTCATGGCCTATGAGCGCGAGAACCAAATACGGGTGTTGCCGATGCAGCGGATCTGGCGCGGGTTGGTAGCGCGGGCGGGTACGTTATCATGAGCGCATCCATGGGCGAGGCAAACGGACGCTGTATGCCATGCCTTGGATGCTGACGGCGGGACGCCGTCACGCCTTGAATCGTGGCCATTTAGACACCGTGAACCTTGACACGCACGCGCTCCGAGCAGCCTGAGTTTTCAGGATCGCATCGCTCCACACCGACCAACCAATCAAGCCCCGCTCACTGGCTGAGCGTGGTCGTCGAGAGGCCGGTGGTGTGAATGGCGTAGCCGCCATCGGCCAGAGGTGCCAGCACGATCACGGTTTCAGCATGGCCCAGCAGATAGTTCGAGCCCTGCCGTACCACAGGCGTTCCTTTGAAGGTGAACTGCCCTCGCTCCATCACGCATTCATCGCTTGCGGCAGTCATCCCACCCTTGGTCAGGACCACCACGCAATCCTTCAAGATAATCTTCGAGCCCTGATCTTCGCGCCTGGAAAAGCTCACCTCGTTGCCCGCGATGGTGGCGTGGTGCAGGAACTTCACGTGCACCTCCGTGATTCGCGCCGCGGCCGGCAACGGCCATGAGACCGAAGCTGAAGACAGTGCCGAGACACAGGCGGCGGCGATGAGACTGTATCCAAAACTGACGAGAATACGGATGCGCGTGCTCATGGTTGCAGGATGCAATAGTGCTTTCTATCCGACACTGCGGCCTCCAGCAATCCTAATCGCGAAGGCCCTCCCGTGTTAGCGGCCGCCCGCGTGCTGCCATGCGCCCCCAATGCGGTGGCACACTAGGAAGCGTAGACGGCAAGCACATCCTGAACGCGTTCGTCGCTGGCGAAGGCTGGGCTCATGCCTCTGATCACTGCCAATCCTTGGTCCAGGCTGGTCTTGGAGCTGAAGGCGGCGGCACCGAGCCTTTGCAGGCAGGCTTCAACCGCCTCCTCATGATCGTGCGTCTCGGCCAGATGGATGATGGCTTTTTCACGGACCAGCGGCGAGGACAGTTCATCCTCCAGCAGCCTCTCCAAAGCCATTTCCATGGCTTTTTCCATGGCGTACGCATCCTGCAGCCATTCGATGAATTCGTATTTCGTTGTCATAAGCCCGGGGGTTGGGATAAGCCATCACAGCCAGGAGGATCGCAGTCATGAGCCTTTGCAGTATTCGGGACAATCATTGTCGCCACAGAGGATTCGCGTACCGCCCGCCGGGCACGCGTATGAATATACGCGAATTCAGCAATCCTCGCAGGAGCCTGGCCACGGCAGCTACTCTCTGAATGCGCGCCATACCAACCAACCACCAAACCTAACAACCACTCAACTGACAAACGTTTCATCAACTCTTGCATCTTTTGTCCGCCCTGAAAATACCGGTTGCATTCGCCACAGGTAATCAACCCGGTGTGCCCAGTCATGAGTTATTCATTCGGACAATCAGCACACTGGCCCACGCCGGACGGCTCTCTCCACAAGGGCGCGGATCCGGGACCGGCGCTCGCGCAGCAGGCGGCGGCCCAGAAGCAGTCGGCGCAGCAGTTCCAAATTCAAATGGCCTACATGCAGCAGCAGGCAAAAGCGGCGGCAGCAGTGCAGCCGGCGACGTACCTGCCGCCGGCACCGCCGCAGACGGTGGATCAGAACACGCTCGACCAGCAGCGCGACGTGGCGCGCATGCAGTCGCGCCGCTTCAGCTTCCAATCCACCAACCTGCCAGGCGCGGGCGCTCCCGCCAGCGCCACGACCCTGGGTGCACCGACCACCCTGGGAGGTGGCCAGTGAACACGCACCTCGAACAGATCCGGGCCATGGGCGGCCTGTGGAAGGGCGGCACGCAGCAACAGCAACAGCAGCAAGCTGGAGCGCAGGCCCAAGGCGGCAGTTCGCAGGCCAGCATGTCTGCTCTGGTGGCGGCGAAGATGGGTCTTACCCCACCCGCCCCCATCGATAACGGCGCAATGACGGATGCTCAATTCGCGGCCCAGATGAAAGCCATCAGCAACATGAATTTCTCCACCCCTCCCGCACCGGTGACTCCGGGCACCTATAGCCAGGGAATCACGACGGCACCAGTCGCTGCAGCGACCATGACCACTGGCGGCAACGTGTCATCGGTCTAACACAGCAGATGGCGGAGCCGTTTGTTGGTTTATCGGTTCATCGGTTTGTAAGTTTCTGAAAACTGAACTCTGAACCCCTAAACCGACAAACCGATAAACGGACAATTTTCCATGGACACCACACCGCAAGCCTTGATCGACCTGAACCAGCGCTACCGCAACGATGTGTCGCCGATGCTCGGCATCTGGGAGGAGTGCGGGCGCATGTGCCTGACCCGCAAGGTTTCCGCCCTCAACGTGGCGGTGAGCCGCAGCACCACGTATGACCAGTATGCTCCGGACACGCGCCTCCTGAACTCCGTGGCAGTGGAGGCCAACGAGGTGCTGGCGGCGGGCTGCATGTCTTGGATCATGCCCTCGGAATCGCCGTGGTTTGTGTGGAAGCCGACCAAGGCTCAGGAAGGCAATGACGCGGTGGAGGAATGGCTGCAACACTGCACGGACGTGGCGCTGGAGGCGCTGTCGAGCTCGAGCTTCTACAGTCGGGCGCATGAGGTGCTTCAGGACCGCAGCACCTTCGGCACAGCCTGCCTTTGGGCGGAGGCTGGCAAAAAGAACGCCTTGAATTTCAAGGCCTGGGACGTGGGCACCTTTGTCATCGCAGAGAATGACGAGGGCGATGTGGACACGGTGTTCCGCGAAATCGAGCACACCGCCAAGCAGGCCAGCGAAATGTTCGCGGTGCTGCCGCCCTCGATCACGGCCAACCTGGCGCGCGAGCCCAATACCAAGCATCGCTTCCTGCGCGCCATCTTTCCGCGCGAAATGAAGGACCGCGCCGCGGCCGGCGGCCCGAAGTCGATGCCGTATGCGTCAATCGTCATCCATGTCGAGTCAAAAATGATCGTCAGCGAGGGCGGATTCCAGGAACTGCCGGCGTTCGTGACACGCTACTTGAAGTGGTCGGAAGGCTCTGCCTACGGTGTATCACCCGCCATGCGGGCGCTGGCGGAAATACGGGGAGTGAACTACCTGGAGATGCTCATGAGCACCCTGGCCGAGGTCACGGTGAACCCACGCATCATCCAGCCGCAAGGCATGCAGGGCGTGCCCGACCTGCGCGCCGGCGGCATCACAATCGGCGGCATCAACCGCGAATCGTTCCCGCAGGAATGGATGACGGGCGGCAACTTCGACATTGGGTTGAAGCTGATTGAGCGCAAGGAGAAGGCGATCAACGATGCCTTCCACCGCGACCTGTTTGAAATGTTCGCCCAGCGCAGCGGCCAGATGAACATCCCGCATGTGCAGGCCCTGGAGGCGGAGAAGCTGGCGCGCTTCAGCCCGGCCTTCAGCCTGCTGACCACCGAGTTCATCAATCCCATTCTGGAGCGTGTGTTCATGATCCTGTGGCGCTCGGGCCGGTTGCCGCCGCCACCCAAGGAAGCGCTGGTGCAGAACGCGCTCGGCCAGCCCATGCTGTTATACCCGCGCGTGGCACAAACCTCGCGCATGGCGCTGGCGATGCAAAGCGTGAAGCGCTCGGCGTTCTCCACCATGTTCAGCCTGTTCCAGCCGCTCACCGCGATGGGCACGCCGGTGCTCGACAACCTCGACACGGACCGCGCCTATCGCGACCTCGCACGGGGCGAAGGCCTGCCAGCGGATTACTTGGTGGACCAGGACACGGTGAAGCAACTGCGCCACGCACGCAGCCAGGCGCAACAGGCTCAACAGCAGCAGCAGATGATGATGGAGGCCGCCAAAAATCCTGAGATCGTGAAACAAGCCGCTGGCGCCCTCAACGGTGCCCAACCCCAGCCTCAGGTGCAGCAATGACATCCCTGGAGGCACAGCTCCGAAGCCGCCCCGCGAAGTTCGAGGAGTTCCAGGCGGATTGCGAAGCCGTGTTCGCCGGCAAGGAAGGCCAGCGCCTGATCGCGACGCTGTGCGAGCTTGCCCACCCCCTGGACCATTCACCCATGCCTCAGGAGTCACTGCTGGTGGACCGCGGCCGCAAGGAGTTTACGGCGCTGCTGTGGCGCTATGGTTACGCCGATTTGAAGACTTATCCGCCGATGCCAAATCAAGATACAAGACTTGAAGATACAAGACACAAGACCTGAGCGGAAAACAATGCAGAGCAGAAACTAATCGAGCTCGTTTAGTCCACCATCCTGCTCCCTTTTTACTTTCACTTTTCACTCTTCACCCTTCACTTTTTAATCCTATGCCCAGCCTCAACAAAACCGAACGCATCCGCCGCAAGGCCGTGACAACGCCTCCGAGCCCCGAGTTCACCCCAGGCGAGCAAGCTGCCCAACCCGTGGAGGCATTGCCTGCCGAGGAACCGGATTCGCCTGCCATCGGCGTGGCCACGCCTCACCCGCAATACGGCCATCCGGTGCCGCCCACCAATCACCTGCCCGCCCCAGGGCCGCCGCAAGACCCGTCGATGGGTGAGAAGACGCTGGCTTGGGCTGATTGGAAGGCCCGACAGACAGTTTAGTGACAAGAGCCCGGAAGGTTCGGGGTTTCCGGTTTCCGGTAAGCGATTCGGCAATCGTCAGACTAGTCGGACCGGTCCGACTGGTCCGACTGGTCCGACTGGTCCGACTGGTCCGACTGATAAGTCACCCCTGAACCGGGAACGCCCCACCTATTATCCCCATCATCCACCCATGAGCGACACAGCCCCCTCAACAGCCGCCTCCAGCGCACCTTCATCCGCGGCCGACACCTCGGCTTCGGTCACTGCCTCCACGACAAGCACGGATGCCACCGGCGCTGGCGTCGCCGCCACGTCAACGGCGACGACGACAACTTCGCCACCGCCGGCCACCGTCACTGGCACCACCACGGGCATCACGGCCACCACCACGGCCGCTGTTTCCAAGCCGTGGAGCGAGGCGATCTTTGCCGAGCCCGGCAAGCTGGCGCCAAACTACCTGGAACTGCTGCCCGAAGCCCTTGGCAAGGTGCTCAAGGACAACATGGCCGCCGCACGTGCCAAACAGGCCACCACGGAGGGCATGGTGAAGGTGCCGGCCGCAGACGCAAAGCCGGAGGACTGGGCGGCGTACCACAAGGCCATCGGCGTGCCTGAAAAGCCGGAAGAATATGGCCTCAAGGCACCTGAAATAATGCCGGAAGGTGTGTCCTACGACGTCGCACAGGCTGCCGCCTTTGCCGCAACCGCCAAGGAGCTCGGCTTGACGCCCACCCAAGCCGCGAAGCTGCAGGAATGGCAGATTGGCTATGTCGGCTCGCAGGTGGCGGCCAGTCATGAAGCCTCGAAAGCCGCACTGGCCCGGGAAACGGAGCTCATGAAGACACGCTTCGGTGGGCAGATCGATGCCACGGTGGCCGAAGCCAGATCACTCGAGCACAGCCCCGGTGTGCCTGCAGCGCTCAAGGCCGCACTCAGGAACGGCGCGGCAGACCCGCAGTCGCCCGGCTTCTGGGGGGCTGACTTCCTGGAGTTCGCGGCCTGGACGGCCAAGGTCACGGGCGAAGATCGCAGCGCCGGCGGCGCGGGCCTGTCCGCGGCAGCCTCGGCGCTCGCGGAAGCGAAGGACATCATGGGCAACAAGGCCCACCCTCTTCACGCGGCGTTCTGGAAGGGCGATCCGGCCGCGAAGTCCAAGGTGGATGCAGCGTATGCGCTCACGGGCAACAGGAAGTAGGTCGGGTGTTTATCGGTTTATCGGTTTATCGGTTTATCGGTTTGTTGGGTTGTACATTTTAGGAGGACTGTGCCTGTCGGTCCATAGCATCCACTGAGGCAATGGAATCCGTGTACGATGTCACATCGCCTCGGCGTTACCCATGGGCGATGGCAGCTCAAGTTGGAGTCAAGCGTTCACGCGATCACCATTGAACGGCTGCCAGCAATGCCTGAAACCTCGCCAGCATTGACAGTACTGACTTAGTCCAAATCTGCCCACCAACTATTCCAACCGATAAACCAGCAAACCGATAATCCGGTTAACAAATCCGATAACAAATCTCTCAACTAACTCATCTCTTAGCCAACGCATCTTTTCTCTTGCATTGGAATAAAGTGATTCACACGGTCAGTGTGCATGGATGCTCAACAAGTAACTCAAGACGCCGGCACAGCCACCTCCCCATGGGCTCCCAGCGCTGAAGCCCTGGGCACACCGAATGCCTTTGACAGATTCGAGATAGCCGCACGGCTTTCCGGCAAGCTGGTGGAGCCCGACCTGCGCCACGTTTTCACGCCAGGCCTATACACACGGACGATCATCATGCCGGCGGCGACGCTGGTCTTAAGCAACATTCACAAAACCGAGCACCCTTTTCTCGTCAGCCAGGGCACGGTGGAAGTGTACGAGGCGCGCAACGGCGAAATGGTCTATCTTGAGACGCTCACTGCCCCCCACCTCGGCATTACAAGGCCTGGCACCCAGCGGGCACTGAAGAACCTCACGGAGGTAGTCTGGTCAACCTTCCATCTCACTGAGGGGGTGGATTTTGACGGCATCGAAATCACCAATCCCGCTGAAGTAGCGGCCCTGGTAGGAGCACGGATTGAGGCGCGCATCACCGAGCCGCAAACCGTCCGCAATCCGCTGATGACGCCCGAGAGGCTAGCGGAGATTGACCGCTTCCAAACCTGTCTGAAGGCTGCCGAAGCGCTTGTTGCGAACCGCCGTGCGGAAGCGCCTGAAGGCTGCGACCCGCTGAATACTTCAGCCGCAACGATCGCCGCCTATGCGGCAGTCGCCAGCGTGGTCATTGCAGGCGTCGGTGCGGCCGTTTCGTACTCGGCCCAGGAGTCCGCGGCGGCGGATCAGGCGCACCTCGCGCTGATGAACGCCAACGCCAACACCCAGGCCATTGAGCAAAAAGGCCAGCTCGGGCAGGAGCAGGCGATGATCAACCAGCAGCTTGCCGCCAACGATCAGAAGGCCGCCGACGCCAATGCCGCGAGCCTGGAACAGCAGGCAGGCAATATTGACACCATCAACAAACAGAACATCGAAAAGAGCCGCACGGATTTCCAACGCGTCATGGCAGCCCAACGCGTGCAGGCGGCGCAGGGCGGCGTGCTCGACACCACGGGCAGCCCGTATGACAATCTGCTCACCACCGCGGGCCACGAGCAGCAGAAGGCTGACCAGATGAACTACGACGCCGAAGTGACCCGCCGCCAGGCATACACCGCGGCCCAGGAGGCCACCAACCAGGGCATCGGAGCCGAGATCAGCGGCCTTACCCAGCAGTCCAGAGGCGCGGCCGCCCTAGGCGGAGCCTATCAGGCGGAGGCCCAGAACCAATTGAACCTGTTCGGCCAGCGTGCCCAGGCTGCGGCGATGCAGAACCAGGCTGACGGCGGCCTGCTAACCTCCATCGGCAACATCAGCCAGAATGGTTACAAGACCTACCAAAGCATACCGCCCGGTGCCCAGGCTGGCAACCTACATACAAATTAACAACCCATGATTGAAGCACCTCCGGCCGGGCCGCTCGCAGAGCCCGTCATCCAATCCTCCAACGGGATGCGCGGATTCGTGGTCTCCAACGATTTCAGCGGTGCCACCACCGCTCCGCAGATCGACATCAAATCTGCGGTCGCGCAAGATCAGTCCGTGGGGGCCATCGGCCAGGGGATCCAAAATGTCGGTGGCGCGCTCGGCGCCATCGTCGAGATCCGCCAGCGGGCGCTCGATGTGAACGGCGTCATGCAGGCCGAAGTGAAGCGCTCGCAATACACGGGCGATTTGCAGGCCCAGCAGACTGCGGAACCTGACGTGACCAAGTGGCCGCAGATCACGGCCGATTTCCTGGAGGCAAAAACCGGCAGCCTGGTTTCCCCAAACATGTCGCCCTCTGCGCAGGATCACGTCGCAGGCGCTAATGCGCTATGGGGTCAAAGCTTGATGAGCAGCGCCAACGTGGCCGGCGCAAGAGCCGTGGTGTCTCAGAACAACGACATGTTCCAAACGCAGTTTTCCGGGTCCATGGCTCAGAACAATTACCCTGCAGCGATGAACACCATCGACAGGTGGGAGGCTTCTGGCGGCCTCAACAAAGGCAATGCCGACCAATACAGGCAGGGCATCGAGGGCGCAAGAAACGGGACGAATGTGAGCAACGCCATGGCCATGGTCACGGATCTTGCGCAGGTCCAGCAGCCCGGATCGCTGGACAAAGCGCACGCGTTGATTAACGACACCTCCCTGCCTGATGACAACAAAGGCCACTTTATAGGTGTGATTGATGCCGCTCACGCGGCGACGATGCAGGTGGGCGACGTGAAGAACGCCATCAGCAATGATGCGCTGGATGTTCAGCGCGAACTGCAAGACCCCAAATCCACGAAATGGAATCTCCTCAGCCAGGGCCAGAGGGCGGACCTCTCTCTCGAAGCGCAACGCCAGCAGGCCAAGGTTGCCGCAAGCACCTTCGACATCGTCAAAAACGCCATCGACCAGGGCAGGTTCGACATGAGCACAGGCAAGCTTGAAGGCGCCGGCGCAAAGCAGATGACGGAGCCGATGATTGATGAGTTGAAGGCCTACCAGATGCGCCACGACCAGAACATCCTGGCGAATGACCCTGAGACCTATCAAAGGATGTCCACCACCATTCAGGGTTACAGCAATCTTGGCGATGCCTCGGGCCTGCGTCAGGCCGAGATCGCCACCGCCATCGACGCGAACTTCTCCGGCCCGGCGCGGCAAATCCTGCAAGCCGGGCTCACGCAGCGAGCCAATGCGCAGCAGGTGGACAAGGTGCCTCTCGCACCCGTGTTTAAGTGGATCGACGAGCGCGCCAGCGCCGGTGATTTTGGCAGCTTCCAGAGGCTACAGGTTGGAGCGGACGGCAGAGCGCAAGTCACCGGCGACAAGGCTGGCGAGCCCGTGATGATCGAGGACGCCGCCAAGAAGGCCGCCGTCTTCGGCCAGGCGGAAGCAATGAAGCAGCGACTCTCCGACGCCGCAAACGCTGGTGTCATCGACAGCAACGCCTCCGCCTTCGCCATGGCCAGCAAGCTCATGGGCAGCAATTTGATCAAGAAGGCGGCAGGCGAAGCCGCAGGTTCGGCGGCCGCGGACGATTCACATGCCGCGAGTGACGCCTTGATAGGCCAGCAAGGCAGGCAGATCGACCCGCAGGAACTGATCAAAGGCCAGACAATTCTCAAGAGAAAGGGCTTCTAATAATGGCGATGATCCTTGAGCCCGACGAAGCGGACACGCTGCAACGCGTCATGCCCGCCATGCCCCCGGAACAGCAAGCCCAAGCCGCCGGACTGATCCGGCAGTATAACACGGAGAAGATGCACGCCATGGTCACAGACCCGGCCACCGTGGACAAGTTCGCGCCTTCCTTGGCTGAGTTGACCGCCACAGCAAGCGATCCTGATGCGCTTCGAGGGAAGATCGCCAACATCGCCTTTCTAAGTGACAAAACCGGCGTACCCGGCTCGACGATCGCCGATGCGTATGAGCCGGCACGCGATGCGTATGCGGCTCAGAACTTCGGTGAAACCAACGTTGACGACAACAAATTTCACGCCCTGGCAAAGCAAGCGGTCAGCCATGACATGGCCCAAAGCGACATGCTGCAAACCGGCCCCGATTCGCTGCTCGGAATGGCGCATTCGGCAGGCATTGCCGGCAAGGACTACACCCAGGCTTTTGCCGACTGGCAGGATGCCCACATTGATTCGGACAGCTACGATACCGCCAAGACAGGAACTTACTTCGATGGCGGCCGCCAGCAGTACGAGGCGTCATTGGCCGCAGGCCACAACGGTGAGTACAACCGCCTTGCCGAGCGCACTCTTGCCTTGGTGGACGGCGCGCAGGAGATGACCAAAGACGGCAACCTGGTGGCGCCCGACATGAGCTATGCCGACCGCCAGCGCCTCACCGTGGACCTCGCCCTCTACCCGCCCGAAGTGCGCCGAAACATCATCTATCCGCTGATCATTGCAAAAGCCCAGGCCCAGGGCCTTGATCCAAAGAGCGCGTTTCGCGGCATCGACTCGGCGATGCGCGGCTTTGACACCCTGGTACAAGGCTCCACGCAGGCGGCCTTCCGCGTTGGCGCGGGCGTGCTCGGCGGCGTCGCGAGCATGATGGGCAATGAGGACGGCGTGCGCCTGGCGAAGGCGGTCAATCAACAGCAGCTCGTCTATGGCGAGCTCACCCAGCTGGCGAATGGCACAATTGACCCCATCAAAAAGACCGGGACCGGCTGGCTGCCTGATGCCGTGAACACCCTGGGCGGGCTGGTCCCTTATGTCGTCACGGGCGGTTTGGGATTTGGCGGCGCCGCCGGAAAAATGTTCCCGGCTCTGAGTTCGCCCGCAGTCATGAGCGGCTTGCGGGTGGCCGGCGCCGCCGCCATGGCCACGGGCTTCGCCAGCGACATTTCCAACCAGTTGAAATGGGACCACCCTAACATGGATCAGGGCGCGGCGGACACGATTGGTATCGTCTCCGGTACAGCCCAGGCGCTGCTCTCGGGGCTGCCGGGCAAATGGCTCAGTGAAGGCGCTCCCGGCGTCGCCCGGTTGCTGGCCAGATACGCCTCGCCGGAGGCCGGCGCGGCCACGCGCTTCGGGGCCGGCTTCCTTGGGCAGGCCGTCAGCCACGGCGCAACCTTTGGCGTGGCGATTCCAGCCACCACCCCTTTTGTCCAGGAACTCGTGTCCACGGTCAACAGCACCGTGCCCGGCGTCAAACTCGGCGATGAGGTCCAGAAGATGTGGCAGAACCTGCCCTCGACCATCGTCCCCGTGCTGGTGCTCTCGCTGCTGGGTGCCGGCAGGGCCACCATGGAGGGCCCGGCCACGGCCGCCAAGATGGGCGAGGGCTTCATCAATGATCCCAACGCCCTGCAAATGCTGGGCTTCAATGACGCACAGGCGGCGGCGATCCGCGGTGCCAAGGATCCGGTGGCGGCCCTGCAGGCGGAATACCCCAACCGTGCCAACGACGTATCCTCGATGATGGCGGCAGGCAAGGCTTACTCCGATCAAGTGAAGGCCGGCCAGCAGACGACCCAGTCTTTGGAAGAGAGCGGCGCTCTGTCAGTGATTGCGCACCCCGCCAGTGACCAGTGGAGCATCACCACCAAGGACGGCAGCAAGGTGACGTTTCCCGACTGGCAAAGCGCCGACGCCGCACGCTGGCAGCACATGGCAGACAACCGCATTTCAGGCGCTACGGATGCACCAGCCGCATCCACTGACAGCGCTTCAACACCCACCGCTCCGCCTGACAGCCCGCAAGCTTCCACCCCAGTTGACAAAACAGCCCCCACAGCCGACTATGAAGCCAATGGACAGCAAGGATCAAACCTCCTCGACGCCGCAATCCAACACCTCCAAGGTGTGGACTCCGCCATACACCCCCTCGAAGCTGACTCCAGAGGAGTGGGAGACGGAGCTGAAGCGAATCAGAATTCAGGACGAGGCGAGCGCGCGTATTCGTCGGGCACTGGGGCACGTAGTGTCGAGTCACGAAGACTGGAAGGCTTTGCAGATGCCAACCAAGCCAGCCTCACAGAAGGATGGTTAGACAGTCTTGAGAAGCAAGTAGGCGGCAACGAGCACGTCACCTACACCGATCCAGAGCAAAAGGGCTGGAGAATCAAGGTCACCGGACCCGACCTGCGCTTTCAGACGGGCCAACCAAGACGTGAGGCGTCGGTTTCGGGCTACCTGAAGCGCTGGCAACTGGCCAACCAGGTCTTTGGTGACAAGGCGCAGCTTCTCGGCATCATCAAGTCTGAGCAGGGCAACAGCATCGTCATGCGCCAGCCTGAAATGGTGGCCGCTGACCCCGAAAATCCTCACCCCACCAAGCCCGAAATCAACGCGTGGCTTAGAAAAGCCGGCTTTGAATATCAGTCGGGTTCCTGGGTCAGGGATGCCGACGGCGTCGTGCTTTCGGACGAGCATGAAGGCAATTTCATCAAGACCAAGGATGGCATTCGCCCCATCGATCTTCACATCCATCAATTGGAGTCAAAAGCAGGCGCACCCGTCATTCCCTGGGACGAGAACCCCGCTAATCCGGCCCAATCCAGCAAAGTCGATTCAGGCACCGATCCCAACCGTCCTGCAACGGAAAACGGAAAACCGGACACGGCAAACGGCCCGCCTTCACCCTCCGATCTCCAGCAACGCGCCAAAGCCGCCGGCGTGCAGATCACCCCGCAAATGGAGGAAGGCCTGCGCAACGGCCACCCGAAGGTCATCGCCGCAGTCGAGCACCTCACCAGCGCCCAGGAGGATCTGGCCCGCACCCAGGATGGGGCACCGAATGCCGAAGTCCCCGGCAGTGCCCAAGACAAGCCTGCCATCCTCCAGACCGATCCTGCTGCCAACAACGATGGTAAACCGTCGGACAGTGTGAGTGATGGCGCATCACGGGCGTCGGATCCAGACAAACCTGCCGGGCCGCCAGACGACTCGCTGCGCACTGCCGCCATCGCCGGTGCAGCCAGTGATCCGACCCTGACAACGCCCGACGAGAAGGCGGTAGCGCAGCGGTTTGCCGACAAGATCGCCTCCGATCTCCCCGCCTTCACCCAGTGGTATCACGAGAACTTTGGTAACGTACTCGATCTTGATGCCATCCGCAGTTACAGCGACGATTATGCCGCCTCTCCCGAGGCACGGCGCAAGTATACGGAAGCCACCAAGGCGGTGTCCGGCAAGGCCGTGGGCTACTTGTTTGACCAGCTTCTGTTGCAGCCTTCGCAAAAGGGCATTGTGCGCTTCAATGCAGGCGGCATGGCCAGCGGAAAATCCACCTCAATTATGCCGGAAAACTCCGCCCGGTATGATTTCACGCTGGATACCACGCTGGGCAACTGCGACCTCGCACGCAGCCAGATCCAGAGCGTGCTGGACACGGGCCGCAAAGTCAGCATCAACTTCGTCTACGCCCCGTTTGAGCAGGCGATGGAAGACATGATCCACCGCTCTCTTGGCGAAGGCGGACGCTACGTGTCCGTCCCCAAAATGGCCCATGCCCACCATGCGGCAGCGCGCAACGCCTTGAAGCTCGCCAGCGAATTTGGCCCTGGCAACGTCATGCTGGAAGTTATTAATAACACCCGGGTGGGAGAAAATTACCTGGGCGAGAAACGCAGCGCCCAGTGGCTGCAGCAGCACCTGAACCCCGATATTGACACTCTCACCCAGAAAGGCAAGAATATCACCCATGAGCAATGGAACAAACACAGCGGCGAGCCCGCCTACACCGAAGCCCTCCGCCAAGCCATTCTTGCTGAGCACTGAGGAGTTTCACCGCATTAGCAGGGAAGGAGCGGAGGAATCCTGCCGAGCCTTGCGCGAGGCCAGCGAGAAGCGCCGCCGCGGCGAGAAGCTGCCGGAACGCTGAGGTGGATGATGCACCCGGCTGAAGATCTCAACATTCAGCAATTGGCAGCCATTGCGGAGGCGGCCGATGATTCCGTCTTGAGCAATCGGCCTAACAATGTGCTGTCAAACAGCGCCACCGCGTGGGCCGTGCTGGCACTCCAGGCATGCAGAGGAATCCGTGCGAAGCCGTAGAAATTCGATTTTGGCGTCATCAAAGGAGTCAACTGATGCACCAGGCAAGCGAGAGGAGGCATTTCGCCCTTGAATGCTGAGCGCACCGTTTGATTGACGCAGCAGGTAGGCATCAGCCACAAGCGCGGCCACACGCTTCGGGGCGGGCTTCCTCGGGCAGGCCGTCAGCCACGGCGTGACCTTTGGTGTGGCGATTCCAGCCACCACCTCTTTTGTCCAGGAACTCGTGTCCACGGTCAACAGCACCGTGCCCGGCGTCAAACTCGGCGATGAGGTACAGAAGATGTGGCAGAACCTGCCATCGACCATCGTCCCCGTGCTGGTGCTCTTGCTGCTGGGTGCCGGCAGGGCCACCATGGAGGGCCCGGCCAGGGCCGCAAAGATGGGCGAGGGCTTCATCAATGATCCCAACGCCCTGCAAATGCTGGGCTTCAATGACGCACAGGCGGCGGCGATCCGCGGTGCCAAGGATCCGGTGGCGGCCCTGCAGGCGGAATTTCCCAACCGCGCTAACGACGCCTCCTCGATCAGGCCGGCATGATCTCGCGCTCAACTGCGTGAAAAAGGTATTGAAAGCCAGGGGCGCCGGGGAAGATTGCATAGTCGAAGTGAAACAGGGAGAGATTTACGATGACTGGGGCAAGGGTGTACCCACCGGGGATGGAAAGCCAGGCGCTTGAAAAGGGTCGCCTTACATCGCAAGCGTGTGTTAGGTCGCATCCATTTCGAACCGCAGCGGTGAAGATTCATCAGAGGTTGACACGGAGGTGCGTAGATAACGGCCAGTGAGATCGCTCACGCCATCGACCTGCCACGTTCAGAGGCGACCATTCCAGGCCCAGGGCCTTGATCCGAAGAGCGCTATTAGCGGCATCGACTTGGCGATGCGCACCTTTGACACCCTTGTACAAGGCTCCACGCAGGCGGCCTTCCGCGTTTGCTCGGCGGCGGCGATTCGCGGAGCCAAGGATCCGGTGGCGGCTTCATTGATTGCGTGATCACGATTTCGCGCTAGTGAACTTGATGGTCTCTTCTTCGCAAACGAATCCTGATCGCTGGTCTCTTGAAACGTGGTTCACCGGCTTTGCAGCGCCGGATTATGCGGCGTTCAAGACGGAGCTGACGCGCGACGTGGAGACGCTCAAGCAACGGGCGGATGCCTTGAAGGCTGACACGGCGGAGATCGTCAAGGTGATCAGTGCCAGCGAGGCGCTGGGGGATCGCATGGGGCATCTGTCGGCGTATCTGGGCTGCCTTTCGGCCGATGATGCGAATGACGAGGCGGTGAAGGCGGATGAGGCCTGGATGTCAACCCTGGACGCGGAGGGAACGAAACTGCGTGCGTCATTGCAGTCCGCGCTGGCGGCGCTGAGCGAGGAGGCCTTTGCCATTGTGCTGGCGGCTCCGTCTTTAAAGGACGCCGAGCACACGGTGCGGCGCATGCGTGAGGAAGGCACCCACCAGATGGCGGCGCCGATGGAGGCGCTGGCGGCTGACTTGAACGTGAACGGGCTGCATGCCTGGGGACGGCTCTACGACACGCTGAGCGGCAAGATGATTTTCGACATGACCTTCCCCGACGGGCATACGGAATCGGTGCCGATGGCGCGCCGGCGGGCGCTGATGTCGGAGCCGGACCGACGGCTGCGCGAGGCGGCGTTTCATGCCGGGCAGAAGCCCTGGGCGGACCATGCGGACACGCTGGCGGCGGCGCTCAACGGCATCGCCGGCACGCGACTGAGTTTGTACTCCCGGCGCGGCATTCCGCACTTTCTCGACACTCCATTGTTCGACGGGGCGATGAGCCGCGCTTCGCTCGATGCCATGCTGGAGGCGATCCACGCGCACATCGAACTGCCGCGCCGGGCGCTGCGCACGGCGGCACGGCTGCAGGGCACCACCGCCCTGCATTACTTTGATCTGGAGGCGCCGCAGGTGGCGGCACCTGAGGAGAAGCCGCTCACCTGGGACCAGGCGTGCCTGACGGTGGAGCAGGCCTTCACTTCCGCCTATCCACGGCTGGGCCATTACTTTCGCGACATGCTGCGGCAGCGCTGGATCGAAGCGCAGCCCAGGGCTGGCAAGCGCCCGGGAGCCTTCTGCACGGGCTCGCTGCTGAAACGTGAGGAGCGTATCTACATGACCTGGCATGGCACGGTGCATGACATGGTCACGCTCGCGCATGAGGCCGGCCACGCCTGGCACTCCTGCGTGATGCGCCCGGCGCGCTCGTTCGCCACCAGCTATCCGATGACCCTGGCGGAGACGGCTTCGAATTTCGGTGAGATGATCCTGCTCGACGGCCTCATGAACGATCCTGGCATCACACCCGGCATCAAGTCCTACCTGCTGGACCAGGAGATGCTGCGGGCGCATGCCTATTTGATTAACATCCCGATGCGCTACGAGTTTGAGAAGGCGTTCTACACGCAGCGCGCCGCAGGCGAAGTGCCGGTCTCACGGATGGGCGAGCTCATGCAGGAGGCGCAGCGCAAGCTCTATGGCGATACCCTGCTGCCCGATGGCACGGACCCCTTGTTCTGGGCCTCGAAGATGCACTTCTTCATCACCGGCGTGTCATTCTACAACTTCCCGTATGTCTTTGGTTACCTGCTAAGCCAGGCCCTGTTCGCCCGGTTCAAAGCCGAAGGCGCGGCTTTCCTGCCCCGCTATGAAGCGTTCCTCGCGGCCAGCGGCAGCGCCACCTGCGAAGAAGTCGTGCGCCGCACCCTGGGCGCCGATCTCACCAAGCCCGAATTCTGGAGCACGGCGCTCAAGGCGATCGAACCGACGCTGCTGGCTTATGAGAAATTGTAAGGAGTGAGCGGAAAGGGAGAGCTGGAGAAAATTAGGAGAAGGAAAGAGAAATATGGGCTCGTCAAGGTCTAAGGGGATGGTTGCCGCGCGGTTTTATTCCTTCTTGTGGGGTGCCGTGGGGATGAGGAATCGTCGTGGTAGTTGTGGTGCCTGGACCTTTCCATCCAAGGGTTGTTGCAGGTCCTTCAACTTATCTCGTGAGGCATTTAGTGTTTCTGCCCGAAAAAAGTGTTGATATCCCAGGCAATCACCAATCGAAGATCTTCGTTCAAGTAAACCCTTAATTTGTAGGTCGATAGCTCTAACTACAGTGCCGGTATCGCCATCCTTGAGGCTTTCGGTGATAAAATTCAGATACCATGCCTCAAGCGCCATTTCACCCCGCAGAGCCATTTTTAAACGCTGCGCTTCTCGTTGGGATTTTACCTTTTCATTAACCAGCCAGGCGGTAATCGACACCCAAATGATTAGCGCGGCTATTTTCAGGGCTTTCCACATAGACTCACTTCCGCTTCATGTTTCATGTCCACAAGTTGCATCGGGATGATTATCGAAGAACAATTGCACCCTGACAAGCCAAATGAAATCAAGGCCCCCAGACTCTGCCTCGTGCTTTACATACTCCCCTGCCCCACGCTCTTGCGAGCGCAGCTACGTCTCTGATCACTCACGGCTTCGTCGCGTGGGTCTTGACGAAATCCACCAGCTCCTGGCAGTGGAAGAATCCGTCCCACATGTTGTGACCTTGTCCTGGGGGCACGATGAGCTCCATCTTACCGCCCAAGGCCTTGTAGTTCTCCTGCATCAGGGCTGAATTGGCCATGAGCGGCACGACCTTGTCCGCATCGCCGTGGATGGCGAACAGCGGCACCCCGGCCTTGGCCAGGGCGGCGAGCCGATCCACGGGATTGTGCTCGGCAAGATGTGACTGCAGCTCCCCGGCGGTCATTTGATAAGCGCCCGCCGCCTTGGCCAGGCCGGGATAGCTGACGAGGTTGCACACCGGATAGATCCCGGCAAAGCCGGCCACCTTGCTGGCATTCTCCGCCGCCCACGACAGAGTCATGAGGCCGCCACGGCTGCGCCCCAGCATCACCGGTTTCGCCGAGTATCCCCGCACACCGGTCATCTCGCGATGCAAGGCGCTGAACAGCTTGCGCCCTGCGGGACTGCCATAGGATTCGCCCACGTCGATGCCGGCAATGGCAATGCCCGCGTCAAGGAACTGCTGGAACATCCACGTCTCAGCACCCCCTGGCAGGTTAGGCAAGGTAGGGGCGTACCAGACCCAGGGCTTCGGCACGCCCGGTGCGACCTTCGTTGCCGAAATCAGGAAGGCCTCATGGTTTTCCACCTCAAACACCTCACCGGGCAAAGGCAGTTTCTTCGGCATTGCCTTCGCTGGTTCGGCAGCGTGTAGCGCGGACAGTGTAGCCAGCAGCAGGGCAATGAAGATTGGGCGAAGGGGTTTCATAAGACGATGAGATAGAGCTTCATACGGCAAGCAGATCGACTTCATTGCCGACAACGGATTGCAGATGATCCTGGGGCCGTTCCAAGCATCACGCTTCCGCCCGTGATGAAAGCCGTTACGCCGCCGACCGGACACCTGCGGTGCTGTCACTCCTTGGCTTCGAAGGCAGTTCAATGCCAAGACCTCAACTGTGCCAGTTGGTCACCAGAGTCCGGATGAAATCCCATCTTTTTGTCCGCCAATTTTTTTGTCCTCCTCACAATGCCTGATGACGGCGGGACGCCGTCACTCCTTGGATCGTGGGCTGATCCACGGCGCAGGACTGGGACGGTCCGTCGGCAACCAACCGACAAACCGATAAACCGATAAACGGCCCCTCGCCGGTTCCCAACGTCCTTTGATGCGCCATTTGCGATAGTTGCAAAATAGCCCTTGCATTCGTTTGGCGAGATTCCCACCAGTCTTTCCGTGCTCACGGGCCTTCTTTGAAGCTTACCCACATCGAGTGCCGCCAGTCGTCCTTGGCCCGCGTGTGTGGCTTACCAATGATCCGGCGAATTGACAACCGCTTCCTGTTCACAGGAAGCCATCTCATTTCATTATGTCATTTGGCACTACCTTCACGATCCCCGACCAAACCAAGGCGCAGCTCCAGGACACGTTCCTGGCCGCCATCCAGCAGACGGAGGCGAAGTTCGCGATGGCGACGAACGTCGATTCCGAATGGACCGACCAGCAGTATGTTCTCCGCATGGCGAGCACGCAGAACTGGCAGGTCAACAACGCCCGCTTCGGCACCACCAACGGCCAGGAATTCCAGGCGGGTTTCCGCTCCGGATTCTGGCAGACGCTGGAAGCCGTGCCCATCAAGTTCGACCGCGGCGATCAAAAGCTGCTGGCCAACGTCGCACTGCCCACGGGCCGTGTGATCACGGACATGGTGAGCGGCCTGAACCGGCTCAAGGACGACCTGTTCATCGCGGCCTCCACGGCTGCCGCCCTCGGCGGACCCAAGCCGTATGTGACGCCGCAGGCCTTTCCCACGAGCAACGTCATTCCGGTGAACTACGTGATGCCCCAGGCGGCGCTGGGCGGCAACTCCGGCATGACCATCTGGAAAGTGCTGGAGGCGCGCCGGCGCTTCATCGGCGCCTTCGTGGACTTCGATCGCGAGGACATGGTGCTTGCCATGTCTTCGGAAGAAGAAACGCAGTTGCTGGTGAATGCCTCGACCGCGCCGAACGCCCCCTGGGCAAAGATGGTGACGGAGTGGTTTAACGCCCGCCTGGGCGGCAACATGGAGGCGAAACTGTGCGGCTTCCGTGTCATCTCCTCCGAACGCCTGACGGTGGACCCGAACACCGACATCCGCACCTGCGTCGCCTTCGCCAAGCGTGCGTTCTGCGCCAGCCCGATGACCGGGGTGGAGACCAAGATCGACGTGCTGCCCGAGCAGCGCCACGCGATCCAGATCACCGGCTACGCCAACTGGGGGGCCTTCCGGGTCTTCGACGAGATGGTGCAGCAAATCCCCTGCGACCGGTCGCCGTAGGCGGGAGAAAAGTGAAGAGTGAAATAGGAAGAGTGAAGTTCGATCCTCACTTCTCCGCTCACTCTTCACCCTTCTGGTCTCTCTTCTTACTTTCACTCTTTAGTTTTCACTTCTCACTCTTCAATCTTATGGCCAATTCCACATCGACTTATCAGGCGGGCGTCGTCGCCGCCTCGGGCTCCGCATTCTCACCCAACAAAGCTCCGCTGGCTCGTAAACGCAAGCTTGCGGCCTTTACCATCAATTGCCCAGGCAGCAATGCTGACGGCGATTACTTCGACCTCGGCAGTCTCCAGCTGCCCGGCTGCTATCCGAACCCTGAGTCCATCAAGATTCGGTTCGGCGGCAGCGGTTCGATTGATGCCAAATTCACCTTCAAAAAGGTGGATTCCACGGGTGCGAACGCGGTGGCTCTCACCGCGCAATCGGCTGAAATCACCGCGATCACCTCCGCACTGGCGTTCACCGCTCCAGGAGTGACTGCGGCGGGAACTCAATCGGTGCTGCTGGCTCCAACCGACATGCTGCGGTTGTACGTAAACTACGGCACCGGCACCACGCTGACGCTCGCGAACACGGTCATCCTGTACGTCGAAGTCCCCTACGACGTGGAATAAGCCGTCACCGCTGTCTTCCGCCGGAAGCTGGCAAACGGGCGGCGGCCTGGGTCTTGAGTGCCTGTGCCGCCGCCCACAGTTCCTAGTTCCCGGTTCCTGGTTGGGAACCATCGGACCGATCCGACTGATCAGACTGATAAGTCAACCGGGAACCGGGAGCCGAGCGAAGCGAACCGAAGCGGAGCGAAGATAGCTGGCGAAGCCCCCAAGAAACAGGACGCCAGCAAACAGACAGCCGCAGGCTGCCCGAAGGGTGAAGTGAAACGAAATCAACCCTGAACCGCCCAACTGTCCCAGTTCAGAACCAACCGGGAACCCTGAACCGCCGCCACCCTTCGCCACCATGGACCAACTTGATCTTGCCAACATCGCGCTCGGACACCTTGGGACGGTGTCACTTGGGGATTATGACGAAGTATCGCCTGAGGGCATTCAGGTGCGGCGCCAGTGGGATCTGGTGCGCGACGGGCTGCTGCGTCGGCGGGCGTGGAATTTCGCCATCAAGCGGACGGCGCTTGCCTTGAACGGGCTGATTTCGCCGACGGCCTGTTCGACCACTGCCGGCAGCGCTGTGGTGACGTGTGCAAGCACCAGCGGGCTTGCTGCCGGGATGAATATCACAGGGGCTGACATGTCGTGGAACACCACGATTGCCAGTGTCATCGACGGCACCCACTTCGCTCTAAGCCAGGCGGCCTCAGCTGATGGTTTCGGGCTCACGTTGTCCGCCTCCATCCCTCCGGCATTTGGCTGGAAGTTCGCGTACGTGCTGCCGTCCGACTACATCCTGGCGCTGAGCTTCGATGATCGCAACGCGGGCACGGGGCAGGCGCACTTCGAGATCGAAGGCAGCCTGCTGCTGTGCAATGTCGCCACGAAGGCAAACCTGCGTTACGTGTTCCAACAGACCGACCCGACGGCGTGGGACGAATCGTTCTGCGAGGCGTTCACGCTGAAGCTGGCGAGCCGCGTCGCCGCGGGCCTCACCACAGCGACCTCGCTGGCCGGCCAGCTGGACCAGCGGGCGGAGCAGTATTTAACCGCCGCATTCGGTTCCAACAGCCAGGAGACGCGGCCACGGGCGATCACGGCACAGAGCGATTCGGGCTGGATGAAGGCGCGCATGGGATTCGGATTCGGCACCCATCATGAAGGGTGACACGGGAGCGTTTTTCGGTTGTTCGGTTTGCCGGTTTTTCAGTTCTCCTATCCCCAAGCGACAATCCAACAATCCAACAATCCAACAAACCGATAAACCGATAAACCGACAACCCGATGAAGGTTAACATCAACAGTTTCAATGTCGGCGAAGTCACGCCACTGCTGGCGGGCCGTACCGACCTGGACAGCCTGAAGCGCGCCGCGGTGCAAATGCGCAACTTTCTGCCGGTGTCCACAGGCGGGGCGATCCGCCGGCCATCGCTGATGCATCTGGCGGTGAGTGACACACAGACGGCTGAACCGCCCATCACGACAGACCCTTCAGTTCATTCGCGGCTGATCCCGTTCACGTACTCGACGGGGGTGCGTTACATGATCCAAATTTCTTCGACGTGGATGAAGATCTTTGGTGCCGATGGCAGGCTGAAGCAGAGCCTGCCGTTTGGGCTGGATGGCGGGCTCACCAGCCTCGCCGGCTGCACGACGACGCTGGGGGGCACAGGGGTGACATGCGCGAGCACCGCGGCGCTGGCAGCCGGCATGTATGTCACCGGCGCGGGCGTTCCAGCCGGTGCCACGGTCGCCAGCATCACCAGCGCCACGGCTTTCGTGCTGAGCCAGAACGCCACGGCGACGGCTGCCGGTCTTGCGCTGCTGGCCAGCCCGCTGCTGCCGCTGATGGACTGCGCGACCAGCACGAGCAGCGGCACAACGACGGTGACCTGTGCAAGCACGGCCGGACTTGCCGCCGGGATGACCATCACGGGCGCGGGCATCGCTGCGGCCACCACCATCGCCAGCGTGACGGACGCCACCACCTTCGTGCTGAGTGCGGGCGCAATGCCGGATGGGGCCGCGAGCGGGCTTCTGCTGTTTGCCTCCGTGCTCACGGCCCTGGCGGCCTGCGCCACGAGTGCGGGCAGCACCACGGTATCGTGCGCCAGCACTGCGGGGCTGGCACCTGGCATGAGCATCACCGGCACGGGCATCCCGTATGGCAGCACCATTGCGGGCATCACGGACGCGACACATTTCGTGCTGAGCCAGAAGGCGACGGGCAGCGCCCTGGCGCTGCTGGCCTGCCAGATGACGCCGCTCACGGGCTGCCACACCACGCTGAGCAGCACCACCGTGACTTGCGACAGTGCGCCTGGTCTTTACGCTGGCATGACGATCACGGGCGCAGGCATCCCCGCCGGGACCACGATCGCCAGCATTACCAACACCACGACCTTCGTGCTGAGCCAGGCCGCGAAAGCCACGGCCACCGGGCTTACACTCACTGCCTCCCCGGTCATCTCGCTGACGTATGGCGTCACTGTCGCAGGCCGCACCACGGTGACGTGCGCAAGCACGGTGGGGCTTGCCGCCGGCATGAGCATCACCGGTCTGGGCATTCCCGTTGGCACCACCATCGCCAGCATCATCGACACTTTCACCCTGATGCTGAGTCAAACGGCAAGTGCCGACGGTGCTGATCTGTCGTTTTTTGCCACGCCGGTGACGACTCTCACAGAGTGCTCCACCACGTTAGGCAGCACCACGGTGGCGTGCAGCAACACTGCCGGGGTTGTGGCGGGCATGAGCATCACGTGCGCGGTCATCCCTGCCGGGACCACGGTCGCCAGCATCACGGACATGACGCATATCGTGCTGAGCCAGAACGCAACGGCGACGGCCATCGGGCTTACGCTGCCGGCCTCCTTCGTGATGTCCCTCACGGCCTGCACCACCGTCACTGGCAGCGCCGTGGTGAGCTGTGCGAGCACAGCCGGGCTGGCCCCGGGCATGAGCATCACCGGCCTGGGTATCGCCGCAGGGACGGTGATCGCGAGCGTGACGGATGCCACCAGCTTCGTGCTGAGCCAGAAGGCAGGGGCAAGCGCGACGGTGCCTTCGCTCCTGGCCTCGCCGTTGATGGCGCTGACAAACTGCTCCACCGCCATCGGCAGCGCCGCGGCCTCCTGCCCCAGCACGATCGGGCTTGCCACAGGCATGAGCATTACTGGCACGGGCCTCATCGATGGCACCACCATCGCCAGCATCACGGATGCCACGCATTTCGTGCTGAGCCAGAAGCCGATCGGCCTCGCACTCGCCGCCTGCCCGCTGACGACGCTTGCGGGCTGCGGCACCCTTGCCGGCAGCGCCACGGTGACCTGCGCCGACACAACCGGGCTCGCCATCGGCATGTACATCACAGGCACTGGCATCCCCGCCGGAGCCATCATCGTCTCCGTCACTTCGGGAACCAGCTTCGCGATGAGCCAGATGGCGACTGCGACCGGCACATTGATTCCGCTGCTCGTCTCCCCTCTCCTGTCCCTTGCAGGCTGCACGACCAGCACCACCAGCGGCTCCACTCGCACGACGACGGTGACCTGCGCCAACACCGCCGGACTTGTGGCTGGCATGACGATCACAGGCACGGGCATCGCCGCGGGCGCTACCATTGCTTCCATCACACCCAACACGACCTTCGTACTGAGCCCGAACGCTATGGCGACTGGCACCGTCACCGGGCTTGCGCTGCAAGCCTCCCCGCTCATGTCCGTCACTGGCTGCACGACCATCGCGAACAGCACGACGGTGACCTGCACCAGCACCGCCGGACTTGTCGTCGGCATGACGATCAGCGGCACGGACATCCCTGCCGGTGCTGTCATCGGCTCCATCTCCTCTGGCACGGTCTTTGTGCTGAGCGCCAAAGCCGGCGCCGCCCACACGGGCCTTACGCTGCAGGCCTCGCCGCTCATGACCGTGACGGGCTGCACCACTCTCACGACCGCCCTCACCGTAACCTGCGCCAGCACCTCCGCGCTTGTCGCAGGAATGCAGGTCGCGGGCGCGGGCATCACCCCGGGCACCTCGGTGGCCAGCATCACGGACGCGACGCATTTCGTGCTGAGCACCAAGCCGGGCACGGCCCATGCGAGCTTCACGCTGGTGGTCTCCCCGGTTGTGCCTGTCCTGTGTTCGTCATGCGCGACCACGATGGCCGGCACCATCGTGACCTGCGCTAGCACCGCAGGGCTGGCGGTCGGGATGAGCATCGCCGGGGCGGGCATCGCCGCCGGCACCACCATCGCCAGTGTCACTAACACCAACAGCTTCGCGCTGAACCAGAACGCAACGGCTAACGGGACCGGGCGGTCATTGCTCGCCTTGCCGCAGACGATCCTGGCGAACTGCGCCACGACGAATGGCAGCAGCACGGTGGCTTGCACCAGCACCCTCGGGCTTGCGGCCGGCAGGTACGTCACTGGCACGGGAGTGGCTGCCGGCACCACCATTGCCAGCGTCACGGACCCCACGCACTTCGTGCTGAGCCAGAACGCCACGGCGACTGGCACCGGGCTTGCATTCGTCGCCTCGCTGCAACTCTCCCTCACGGGTTGCGCCACCACCGAGGGCAGCCCGGGGGTCACCTGCGACAGCACGGCGGGGCTGGCGACGGGCTTGTCCGTCTTCGGCGCGGGCATTCCTGCCGGTGCCACCATTGCCAGCATCACTCCCGGGGTGGGGTTCAACCTGAGCCAGAACGCGGCAGCGACCCGGACCAAGACCGCGCTGGCGCTGCTGGCTTCCGCGCCGGCCTCCCCGCACTGGCCTTCGGTGGGCGCCTTCAGTGTGGACGAGATCAGCTCCTCGCAGGTCAATGATGTGCTGTTTCTGGCTCACCAAGCGTTCCCAACGCTGATGCTGAGCTGCTACGGCGACACGGACTGGCGCCTGTCTTCCTTTGCAACGGACTTCCGCGATGCGTTCTGGCCGCCAATGCTGGACGAGCAGGTGACTTCGGCGGATCTTGCGGACGTGGTGGAAACTGGCTGGAGCGACTCCCAGCATTTCACTGGAGCACGCAAGGTGATCTACGGGGGGCTGCCCGATCACGGATCGTTTGCGGCCGGGGTGATCTCCGCACCAGGCCCCGCCACTTTCCGGCTCTATACCGCCGCCAGCAGCACCGTGCCTTTCAACGGCACGATCACCATCCAGGGAGCGGACAGCTATGGGCTGATCACGCTGACGGGCTGCACGATCAATGCGAGCAGCAGGACGGTGACCTGCGCCAGCACGGCGGGGCTTGTCCCCGGCTTGACGATCACAGGCACCGGCATTGCCGGCGGCACCACCATTGCCAGTGTCACGGATGCAAGACACTTCGTCTTGAGCAAGGACGCCACCGGATCCTACAGCGCGCTAAGGCTCACCACGGACACGACGTGGACGACGCTATACACCATCTCAGGCGCGGCGCTGGGAGCCATGACGCTGAGAGAGGAGTGGTGGCACAATTACAACTATCTGCGGCTCAACGTGACTTACAATGCAGGGGCGCTGGACCTGACTGTGAAACATGTGGGCAGCCTCGCCGCACCCACCTTCTGGGGCGATGGTCACCAATATGTTTCAGGCGGGGATTTCATTCTCAACTCATCGCCTCCAGCCTTTGCCACCTATAGCGTCGGCGAAGCTTTGCAGATCGGCCATCTGCGCCGCAACAATGCCTCGGACATCATATTGACAAGCGGTTTCGCCCTGCCAGCAGGGGCCAGCACGCTGACCTCACGCAGCCCGGAATTCTTTGTCCTGGGAGACTGGGAGGCCTACTCAACGGGCATCTGGACCGGACAAGTGTACCTGGAACAAAAGGACTCCACCGGTCGCTGGGATGTGATCCGCACCTGGAGCGGCCTCAACGATTACAATTTCACCGCCAGCGGCACCCTGCCCCTCGGCCAGATCCTGCGCCTGCGCTCGGAACTCACAGGCTACGGTCAGGCCACGGGAAATGTCTATCCACGCTTCTCGCTCAAGGCGGCGGACGGCCTGCTGTACCAGTGGGGGCGCGTGTCCGGCGGCGGCACAAGCCAGGTCAACTTCACGCCCATGAACGGAGCGGACCTCAACGCCCTGTGCCAGGGCTCAACCTATGTCTCCCGCGCGGCCATGTCGCCCATGCAGACCTATCCGGTATGCGTGTGCATCCATGATGAACGGGTGTATCTCGCGGGCACCTCGCTGCGGCCCACCTATATCTGGGCATCCACAGTCGACGATTTGCTGAATTTCCGGCGCACGGGTTTCAGCGACGGCAGCTTTGCCTTCCAGATCGCCGCGAATGAAGGCAATCCGATTCAAAGCCTGATTTCGGCCTCGCAGGGCATCATTCTGCTCACCGCTGGCGATGAATGGCTCGTCAACGGGGCCGACACAGGCATCACGCCCACGAACATATCCGCGCGGCGGCAGAGCCGCTATGGCAGCGCGGCTATTCAAGCCATCCCAGCGGCAGGCTCGCTGCTGTTTGTGCAGCGCGGGGCCCTCGCCATTCACGACTACCAGTTCCAGTGGACGTCACAAATCTTCGACGCCCCGGAACTGACCGAACTCGTCAAGCACCTGACCCCGTCCGGCATTCGCTGCATGGCCTACTCGCGCAATCCAGAGGGCATGATCTGGGCGGTGACCAATGACGGACAGCTTCTCACCTGCTCCTACAACCGCACGCAGCAGGTGATTGCCTGGGCGGCGCATCCCACCGCAGGCACATTTGAAAGCGTGGCGGCGACCTACGGAAGCACTGCGGGCGCGGATGACGTCTGGTTCGTCGTGAAGCGCAACGGCCGGCGACACCTGGAGCGGCTTGATTCGGCATTCTGGGCGAATCTCTACAATGGCGGGGCGCTGGTTCATTTGGATTCCTGCGCAACGATGCTGCATGCCGACGGGTATTCCATGTACGGAATGGAGCGCTTTGAAGGGCAGCCCGTGTGGGTGCTCAAAGAGGGCGTGTGGCATGGTCCATTCACCGCGAGCGACGGCGAAATCTTGACAGATTTTTCAACCACCGATGGAAGCTCATACCTTGTGGGTGCCGCCTTCACTTCCACCCTCCAGCCCATGCCCTTCGACATTGCCCTGCCTGACGGCACGATGCAGGGGCGCCAGGTGCAGACGCCCACGGCAAGCATCCGGCTCTACCGCACCAAGGACGGCAGCTACCAGGACTCGCCGGGCGGCGCATCATTCCCCCTCAAGCTACCCATCGCCGCCCCCGCAACGGAGTTCACGGGCGTCATGCCGTTGCGCAACATGGCCAGGGTGGCAGACGCGTTCCAGATGGTTTTCACCATCACCTCGCCCCTGCCATTAAATGTGCTTTCCGTGATACCCAGCATCAATGTGTACGGGTGATTGGGACTTGGACCCGGTCGAACTAACAACTGCTCCATAGTATGCCTCTTCCTGTGCCGACTCCCACGCCAGAGCCGACTCCCACGCCAGCGCCCACTCCCACGCCAGCGCCCACTCCACCTCCCTCGGCAACGCCAGAACCGACCCCGACCCCAGCGCCGACTCTCACGCCGCCAGCCACTCCACCACCCTTGCCAACGCCGGAGCCAACACCCACACCAGCACCGACCCCGACACCACCACCCTCGCCGCCACCAACTCCAACGCCGGAACCGACTCCCACACAAGCG